>Ga0082212_10003430_pt1 | contig 22498 bp, 15 predicted proteins | sample TergutNt197P3_FD_71548 | JGI IMG/M metagenome (GOLD analysis project Ga0082212, IMG submission 71548) | Neocapritermes taracua P3 segment gut microbial communities from Petit-Saut dam, French Guiana - Nt197 P3 | ecosystem: Host-associated > Arthropoda: Insects > Digestive system > Gut ...
TTCTTTATTTCTCTGAGAAAATGTACGTAACTTATTTCCGGAGGGGTCTCCTTTTTATAAAACAACAGCATACGACTGCTTTCACTCATAAAATCAACGGGGTTTGCCATGTGTTTGTTCAAGGAATAGTTTCACGACTGTTTGTCATGGGAGGCGAAGCCCTGTTGTTGTTAATGATTGGAAGCGCCTTGTTGTTCTATTCTTATATATTAGCGCTGTTGCTGGCGCTTTGCCTGATTCCCGCTGCGTGGTTTTATTATTTCAGGATCAGGAAAAAAATATCGCAATACGGGAAATTGGAAAATGAAGTATGGCGGAAACAAATGCGTTTAATTACGGAAACTTTTCGGGGTTATCCCGATGTGCGTATCAATCGCGCTTTTCCTTTATATACCGAACGATTCAGGGATGGGCTGTCCCGTATTGCTTTTTACAGGGAACGGCTCGAACGAATCATGAGTATTCCGGGAGGGTTGACCGAATGTGGTATCGCCATCGGGATGATTCTGTTGGTGTTATTCAGTAAAGGGGATGCATCCGGTAAAGTTACCTTCGGACTGTTTGCCGTCGCCGCCATGCGGTTGATGCCTTCCATACGAACCTTGATTACCGGCTGGCTTCAATTGAAAAACAACGGATACGCCATAGACACTATTCGCGAAGCCTTAGATACTTCCGATGGTGATATACTTGTTCCCGACCATCCATCATCCATTCCGCAAACTCCCCTGCATTTCAGGCAGAAAATAGAAATAAGCGGGCTCAGCTTTCAGTTTCCGGATGCGGGAGCGGACGTACCGCCGGTGATTCGGAATTTCTCGCTGACAATCGGCAAAGGCGAACGAATCGGGATACGTGGCGCTTCCGGAATAGGTAAAACCACATTATTCAATTTATTACTTGGATTGTACTCTCCACAGGAAGGTTCAATACGAATCGACGGAATCCCGTTGGAATCAGACTGCTATCCGGCATGGCACGATTTGACCGGTTATGTACCTCAGGATGTCTTCATCATGGATGGCTCATTGTTAGAAAACATCGCTTTGGGAAAGAAACCGGAAGAAATCGACAGGGAACGAATAAATGAAGTTATGGAAACCGTCCGGTTGAGCGCTTTGGTCGCTTCCTTGCCCGAAGGTCTCGACACACAGGTTGGAGAAAACGGCTGCCGGCTTTCAGGCGGTCAGCGGCAACGGGTAGGCATCGCCCGTGCACTCTACAAACAAGCCGAAGTGCTTTTCTTCGATGAAGCCACCTCCTCGCTTGATTCCGCCACAGAAAGAGAAATCACTGATGCCATCCACGAATTATCGGATAATCACCGCGAATTAACCCTTATCCTGATTACCCACAGGGAATCATCGCTCACTTTTTGCGACCGGATCGTTGAGTTAAATTAAGATTTGAAAATTAAGAATTAAGAATTGTCAATACTCGGTTACAAAAGACAGAGTGATGGATATTTATGAAATAGTAAATATATTTTACTGTTTTACTGTGATTTATATGAATAACATAAAAAATGTACTAGTACAAACTGGTATATTTAAAAAAATAATCCTAAAAATTACTTCGATTTACCGAAAAACGCCGTGATAACAGAACTCAAGCTCTATTTCACCAATCAAAGTAAAAGCATCGTTATATTGGATAATGAATCAGGAGAAGGTTTTATCATAAATGAAACCTGCGAGTAAACAGGCTGCGTTTTAACTACTATTTCTAAAAGTTTTCCTGCCTTGTGCGACTTACCTCTTCAGTCTTGCACAAGGCAGGAACTTGCACCATACAGGGAGCAGGAGGGGCACCATTTCTACTACAGCGCCGCGATGATAATTTAAATCGTGAATTGTCAATTATCAACACTACTGTTCAGGATGTCAGAACACTACTGTAATTGTACTGAGAATACTTTTCCTGTGGTTAGTTGAGGAGTGTATAATAATAGCTACGGACACATGTTACGTAGCATATCTCTTATCTCATAAACTCCTGCAAAGGAGGTTCGTGTGCTGCGTTCGGAGAGGGGATTCGCAGGATGAAAGCGACGGTCGGCGCGATTTTCGTTGCATGAATCGTCCGGTAAATATGCTCTTTCCGTATGTTTCCTCCAAAAATAACCAAGGGCGACAGAATGGTTTTGTTTCTTGAAAAATTCGTTTTACTATTTTGATTGTCACCGACCACCACCCAACCGGGTTGAAGCTCGATGAATATATCCCCGCTATTCTTTTTATTCATTCCTCGCCGGAAACTTACCGAGCGTCCTGTGTCGTTGATATACCACTGTCCCGCCGTTGTAACATCTTGAACGCCGCTGAAACGGGAGATAAATTCAGATGCTTTTTGCAGAATTTCGTCCCAATTTACATTTTGATTTTCAATCATCTTTTTATTTAGATAGATTTGTTCGTTATAATAGCCATCCACCCAGTTGCCGTCGCCGTAGATTGCCATTAAATACATGTTAAGTAAAGATGTACAGCGGCTCGGATAGAATTCGCCTTGCGGCTTAAATCCTTCCGGAAGTTTTGCTGCCGAATCATAATATCCGTTGGATGAAAGCACAACCAACACATTCCTCAGCCCTACTTTCTTATCCGCTAAATCCAAGAGTTTCTCAATCTCTTTATCTAAGCGGTGGTATATATCCTGAATTTCCCAACTGAAATCTTCGTAGCGATTACTGAATTTATAGTTCCCCGCATAATATGTGAGCGCTAAAAAGTCGGGATAGTTTCGTTTACCGAAATCGGCATATTCAAAAAAAGCCGCCGCCAGATTGGTTATCTCTTCGTTGATAAAAGGCGATTGCTTGATTTTCAAAAAACGGTCGTACTCGCCTTTGGAAATGGAATGTCTGAATGGAGTCGTATTCCGGGTGTAAGGGAATCCGTTGTAAGTTTGCAGTGCAGGCGTCCATACCCTGTCGGGATTATTTCCGATGGCTTGACTGGTATTGAACCGGTCGACATACCAGGGAACGTTCCGGTAATAAGTAGTTGTTGCCCATTTACCATTGTAATCGTCTAACCAGAATGCGGCATCTGCGTATTTTCCTGCCGACAATACAGCGTTTTCGGCATCAGGTGCTATCGTGAAAACATCCGATTTCCCTCCGGACGCTATTTTAAGTTCGTCGCCAATCGTAGAACTTAAAAGCGCCAAAGGAGAATACCGGTCGGTCGTGTAATTTCCCAAATAAGTATCATCATGAATGACCGACACTTCCCGCCGTGTTGCAAAATCGAAGTTCTTATCGGCAACAATTCCATGATAATAAGGGTATGTGCCGGTATATATTGTCGCCATAGAAGTCGATGGTCCTACATTGGGAAATCCGAAATCAAGCCGGTGGTAAACTATTCCTTCATTCATCAATCGCTTAAAGCCTCTTTCGCCGAAAGTCGGACTGAAAAACTGTAAATAGTCGCCCCTCAACTGGTCGACAACAATGCTAATCACCAATTTGGGCGGGTCGTTCGATTGTTGGGCGCGTAAACCGGTCACCGCCCAAAAAACAATCAAAGATACCAACCATCTATTCATTTTTTCTATGCCTTAAATTAACAAACTGTAATCCTGAAACAGCCCACAGACAGAGGATGAACGGGATAAAAGAGATGTTCAGTTCCTGGGGAATCCAATGCCATCCCAGCAGGAAACCGGACAAAAGTACAAAATTTGCGGCATGATACCAACGAATCCATGAATATGATTTCCGGAAGAAGAAACCGGCGCAGGCAATAAAGTGCAGGGGATGCAGCCAAAGTATATTCCAATTAGACTGAACGCAAGGATGTAGCGAAAAGAAATTGAGCATGGCGACAATGCATCCGCCCGCTCCTGCGACGAAAAACAGCAATGCAAACGGGAAGCGAAAGCGGTATTTTTTTAAGTATGTTATTATAAGCAAAACCAAATAAAGAATAAAAACCGCTAAGCCGACTGCAAAAGTATTGTTCCAAATAAAAGTGCTGGCGACAGGCGGTTGATAATCGGGTGATTGAAAAAGCAAGTCTGAAGAAAGCACCACCGGTTGTTCGCTGCCGTCGGCAAGTTTCACCACCGAACGGTCTAATGCAGCCATCAACTTTTCGGGTAAAAACAGTTCATAACGAAACGAAACCAATGAATCGGCGCCGCTGCCGATAACGCAATCGATACCCAATTCCAACCAGGGATAGTACCGGGTGTATTGATGAATCAGTTGACGCAGAGTAATGGCTTGCGCCTGTTTCGGATAAAGCATTGTCCCTCCGCAAAATTGTTCTATAATGTCGCGGGGACGGGTGGTGCAGTTATCAAAAATGAAATTGTAACGGTAATCGATGTTTTCAGGCAAAAGATTGGTTTGCAGAAATTCCAACAGGGCTTCTTTCACGCTATCGGGTATATTCAGGACTTGTTCGGTCGATTTAACCCCGTTATAATTACAATGTATCATGTAATGTCGGAAAGGAGCAGCGCTAAGAAAATAATCTGTTTTTCCTTCCACAAACCGCCATATAAAACGGGGCTGGTCGAAGTCGAAGGTGCCCCAGTTGAGAACAGTATCTATGTCGCGGTCAGGGTCGTATAAACGCAAAGCCGTATGTCCGAATATCGTCCAAACGGCAGTCGGACGGGGAGATTCCGTCAGTAAACTCACCCGAAGATTATCATTTGCTTGGGAATTTACGGAAGAAAAAGTAAACAGTAACAGAAAAAAAAACAGGAGCCGCTTCACGTATAATTTTTTGATTATAAATATTTATAGTCACAGTCCGACAGATGGTCATTGACGTATCCGACTGCTTGCAGATGGGCGTAACAGATAGTCGTTCCGAAAAATTTGAATCCCCGCTTTTTCATGTCCTTACTGATAAGGTCGGAAAGAGGCGTTGAGGGAGGTATTTCACTCAAAGTTTTCCATTGATTGACAATTGGTTTTCCAGCGGGAAGAAAGGATCTCAGGTAATCGCAAAAACTTCCGAACTCATCTTGAACTTTCAGAAAGCATTTTGCATTGGAAATAGTTGCCAAAATCTTGTTGCGGTTACGGATGATACCTGTATCCTGCATCAGCCGTTCAAGGTCTTCGTCCGTGAAAGCGGCTACTTTTTCAGCATCGTAACCGGCAAAAGCATTCCGGTAGCCGTCGCGTCGTTTAAGAATAGTAATCCAACTCAATCCTGCCTGTGCGCTTTCCAAAACAAGAAATTCAAACATTTTGACATCGTCGGTCACTTCCCTGCCCCATTCTTCATCGTGATATTTCAAATAGACCGGATCGGATTTGCACCATCCGCATCGTCTTGTATCTTCCATAATTTGATTGTTATACGTATTTTGGAACAAAGGTAATTATAAATTACGAAGAACCATACGATAAATATGGGAAATAACACCGTATTTGTCATCGGAATCACCTGAACCGCTTCTCCAGCTCTTCTTCGCTAAGAACCGAGAGGATAGATTTCCCATCCGGCGTATGGTTGGGTTCGGAAGATGCAAAGAGGTTGGCAATCAAACTTCCCGCCTCTTCTTCCGATAAAAATTTCCCATAAGGGATAGCCGCTTTTTTTGCCAAAGTGAGCGCCAAGGATTCCGATATTTCTTCTTTGACTTCACATCCGGTTTCCAATGCTTTGTCTGTCATTTCCTGCAAAGTTGCGACAATATCGGTGTTTTCCAAACCGGAGGGAATCCCGTTGATGGAATAGGCGTTGTTACCCAAATCGGACAGGTCGAAACCCATATATGCTAAGTCATCCAACAGATAAGGCAAGACCGTCGCTTCACGCGGGGTGAAAGAAATGATTTCAGGAAACAAAAGCCCTTGGGAAACTCCCTGTTTCCGGTTGATTTGTTGCAAATAACCATCATATAAAACACGTATATGCGCCCTGCGCTGATCTATCATTACCAAACCTGATTTTAAGCTCGTAACAAGGTATTTTCCCTTGAATGGAAAAACAGTCCTGCGCTCTTCCGTCCATTCGGCAGGCATTGCCGGTTGCACTTCGGGGACATAGGGTTGCTCAGCATAAAGTTTTTCCCAATTTCTTAGGGAACTTCCGGAACGCGCTTTTTCGGTGAACGGATTATAATCCGGCTGAAAATGAATTTTAGGAGCATCGGCATGCCCTTGTTTCTGCGTGTAAACCGGCATATCAATGGCTTCTTCCCTGTTAAATTCGATACTGGGAATCGCATTGGATTTGGCAAGGGATTCTTTGACTGCCGAATGGATTATCAACCAGATCGCCTGTTCGTTTTCAAATTTGACTTCGGTTTTTGCCGGATGAATATTAAGGTCGATACTTGCCGGATCTACCGTAAGATAGATAAAATAATTAGGCATTTCTCCCGCAGGAAGATAGGGTTCGAATGCCTGCGTCACCGCTTTGTGAAAATACGGATGTCGCATGAAGCGATTGTTAACAAAGAAATACTGAGAGGCGCCTTTCTTTCTTCCGGAATCGGGCGTACCGACAAAACCGGAAACGGCAACTAAGGAAGTACCGGCATGCAGAGTGAGCAATTGGGTATTCAAGCGTTTCCCGAACACATTAATGATTCGCTGCCGGATGGAAGAAACGGGAAGGGCAAATATCTCCGTATCGTTATGCCGGAGTTCAAACGTGATTTGCGGATTAACCAACACGATTCGTTCAAATTCGGTAATAATGTTTCTCAATTCCGTTTCGTTCGATTTCAGAAATTTCCGCCGTGCCGGTACGTTATAAAAAAGATTTTTTATCGAGAATATGCTTCCGGGATTGGCAGCGATTGTTTCCTGTTTCTCCAATTGTGATGCGGAAATTTGTATCAGCGTGCCGGCGGGGTCTTCTTTACGGGCGGTTTTCAATTCGATTTGAGCGACCGCCGCAATGGAGGCTAAGGCTTCTCCCCTGAAACCGATGGTTCGCAAAGCAAATAAATCGTCGACGGCGCGAATCTTTGAGGTGGCATGACGTTCAAAAGCCATCCGGGCATCGGTTTCCGACATCCCTCCCCCATTGTCTATCACTTGAATCAAAGTGCGTCCTGCATCTTTGACAATTAGTTGAATGGAGTCGGCGCCGGCGTCGATCGAATTTTCAATCAACTCTTTCACCACAGACGCCGGTCGTTGAATCACTTCTCCGGCAGCTATCTGATTAGCTATTGAATCGGGAAGCAGGTGGATAATATCGCTTTTCATTGTTTATTCTTGTTGCGAACGTTGTCGTGTTCTCCGGGGCGGAGGAAGATCTTCCGTTTTCATTTCTATTTTTACGAATATATCCTCTTTACTCTTGGGACGAAGGTAGTTATAATCCACAAAATTCGGTAAGAACTTCAATTCCGGATTTAAGTCCGGAAGCGGATAGAGAACCATCTCGCTTTCCTCTTCCCATTTAATTTTTGTAATTTCCCTGTTTTTAATATCGAAGATAATGAAAGGCGCCGCCGATTTGCTTAATTCCAAAGGAGCGGCATCTTCATCAAGATTGTAATAAATTGCTTCCCCGTTGCCTTCCATGACCATACTGTAAATTTCACCCGCATCAAAGTAACAGGTAAGATTCCTGCCTTTCAACTGATTGTAATAGGTCGAATCAATTTCTTCCAATACAAACGAATAATTCAGTACATCCATTCTTTCAATGGTGCTGTCGTTAAGGAGAATTTTAATGGTATCGCCGGTGATTTGATAAGCCTCATTCCAGAGAATCGGATTGGTATATAATCTCAAGATGGAATCGGAAGTGCTGTATAGCGTAGAATCGCAAACGCCCTGAAGGTCTTCTCGATAGAAGCGAACGCCATAGTATGCCCTGACTTCTCTGATAGAGTCGATTGTATTCATGATTATCGTATCGGCATGGAGGAAGCAGGAGTCTCTTTGGGAATATTCTATCATTTGCGCCGAATCGGTAGCAAAAGCAAATTGTGTTTTTTCATCGTAATAACCGTAATCGCCCATGATGATTATTTTCTTTACCGTATCATTCAGAATCATATTCCCGAATGCTTCCGTAAAACCATCCACACGATAATACGCCAGCGAATCGGCTGTGATTGTTTTTGTTTTATCTTTGGTAACCACTACCGAACGGTCATACAGCATAGATTCTTCGGTGATTGTATTATACCAACCCCTGTCGGAATAGACAAATCCGCTATCGGCTTCAATGATTGTGGGAGCTATAATTGTTGCAATCTTTGTTTCCGTATTATATTCCAACGAATCTGAAGTAAGCACGAATTGGGGGTTTACCAATCGAACCTGCTCCCTGAAAAAAGCAATTTTGGTATCGGGGGAATACTGCCCATATACGGAGGTTAATTCGTTCACCGAATCGAGCAACATGCCACCGTTAAAATAATAGCCAACATTCACACCTCGGTCGTAGTCGAAACTATCTGTAAATAAAGTAACTTCATTGTTTTCCATTATGACATTTTCACGCATTTTCGCCAATTGGGTATTTGCATAATAATTCGAGTAATCGCCATAAATGAAAAGCGTATCTCCCTGTTCAATACGTACATTACCAAATGCTTCCACTGAATTTTCCGTATTGTTAAGGTAAGCGCTATCGCAGTACATGTAGGTACTGTCGTGACGAAAAATCACATTTCCATACAACACATATATATCCGGATTGTTATTTTGCTCCCACTCGGTCCAGTCGGCGTTGTCAACAATTATCTTCGTTATCTTCGGGTCGTTATCCGGAGGCGGGTCTTGGGGAATCCCGAAGAAAGTAATAACAACAAAAAACAATAGAAACAGAATTGTTTTTGTAGCGTTATTTTTGGACCCATCCATCTCTTTCAAAATCGCAATCTTTCCAGTTATCGTTGATTCTAATATAAGTTTCTTTTTGTTTTTTCGCAATCCATTTGTCCAAAATTTCCTGTCGTTTTTCATTTTCTACTATCGCTCTCAAGGTAGGAAAATCATCGGTCATACTCGCTTTATGACCTTCTGTGCGGGATTTCAATTTTACAATCGCAACGATTTCTCTGTTGGTTTTTGCGTTCATCATCCTGAACGGTTTGGAAATTTCGTCGATTTCCATGATACTTATTGTTCTTGCAATTTCGGGAGGTAATTCCGACATTTCAAAACGGGAAGTTCCCGTTCTGGCAGTCTCATATGGACTATTTGCGGTTAAAGAATTAACCATCAGGCCTTTATTATTTTTTGTGTCTTTATCTGAAGATAAGTAATACGCCCCTTCTTCAAAAGTAAACTGTTCTTCCACAATATCGTTACGGATGGAATCCAATCTTTGCAAAGCAGCAGTAATTTCTTCATTAGTAACGCGCGGACGTTTCAGAATATGGCGGACATTGATGCGATCGCCTAATTTAGAAATCAGTTGGATAATGTGAAAGCCATATTCTGTTTCCACAATCCGGGAAACCCGTCTGGGATCGTTTAGCTCAAATGCTGCGATTGCAAATTCGGGCACAAAACTGCTTTTTCCCGTCATTCCCAATTCACCGCCCCGAACGGCGGAAACATCATCATCGGAATATGCACGCGCCAAAGAGGAGAATTGTGCATTTCCGCTGGTGATTTGTTCTGTAAAATCCCGTAACTGGCCTTTAATATTATCGATTTCCTGCAAGGATATTTGGGGTTCTATTGTTAGAATTTCAACTTCTACAGTGGTGGAGATATAAGGGAGGCTATCTTCGGGGATTCGTCTGTAGAAACTCTGCACATCGGAAGGAGTGACTTTCACGCTTCCCATCAAATTCTTTTGTACCTGCCTTACAGCTAACTGCTCTTTCATATTTTTACGAAGTTCTTCCCTGTAAACGCTAATCGGTCTATTAAAATATTCTTCAAGTTTCTCTTGTGAACCAAAATGATTAGAAATTAAAGAATAGATATGACGTTCCACATCATTGGAAACCTGCGAGTCCGGAATTTCTATACTGTCTAATCTGGCTTGATGCAAATACAATTTATGAACAGCTATTTGTTCCGGAATAAAACAATTCGGCTCGCCCGGGAATCGTGCTCCGTCCGCTTCATAATCCCTGCGCATATTTTCCACATCCGATAAAAAGATTGCATCGTCGCCAATTATCCAAACGACTTCATCAATCACATTGCTTTGGGAACCGACTTGTGCATTTATTCGAAAATGGAATAAAAATCCCGTTAAAAATATGAATAAAAAGATTAAATGTCTCATATTGTTATTTCGTTTTTTTGTTTATCAAATTATTCCTTGAAAAATTGAATTTCGCCTCTGCTCAATGCCCGTTGATATAAATCTTCTTCCGCTTTTTTCAAAAAATCGATTTTCCGTTGATTAATTAATATTTCCTGAATAGTAGATTTTGCGTATTCATACGGGGCGTTATCGCCCGGCAGTAAACAATCCGTGATATTCAGGAAATAAAAATAACCCTCATCCTGTTTCTCTATCGTTTTCTTCCTGACCGTTTGATCTTCCCTGTTTAATAGTTCTATCGGAAAATTATCCATCAGATCGTTGAAATCCATCCAATTATCTACAGAATAAATAAAATTTTCCATATTGTTCAAACTGTATTTTTCCAAATTCTCTCGAGAAACAGGAGCCTGAGATTTATACCATACACGTATCTCATTTAGTTGCGGCGCATTAACCGGTACTTTTAAAAATAACCCTTTTACCAACGGTTTCTCTAAACTCAATTTGTCTTTATTCAGATTGTAATAATCGTATAGAGACTGTTCGTCAATTTCTTTTGTTAGGCGTTCATTAATCAATTGTTCTTCATACTGATAAATTACCAATGATTTTCTGTAATTTTCAACCAAACGTTCTACATTCTCTTTATCATTGATATTTTTCAATGCAATATCGTATAGTAAATTTTCTTTAATCCATGAACGAATATAGTGTTCAGCAGCAAAAATACTGTCTTCGCTCGACAGTCCTACCGGAAGATTCTCTTCCAATACGCTTTTACTCAAAATTTTGCTACCTATCTTTACTAATGAATCAGTCTTCTTTGTATCTAAATTGTTATTACAACCTACTATAATCAACGATATAACAATTATTGAAAAAAAATACCTCATGAATTTACCAACAGGCTATTTTATCGTTTCAAACACTTCCGGATAAACGATGACTTTGTATTTATTGTTTAATGACTTTATCCAGTTATCCTCCAAATAATTTTGATAATCGGCAATTACAGTACCTCTCACGTCCATATAGGAATCCGGCCCTTTCAAGGCTTTTCCCAACAGGAAGAAATCCTGAAACCCTGCGGGAAATTCGACAACTCCTGTTTTGAAGGCAGCTTTATCCACAAAGGCATTATCCCCTTTCTTGAACAATCCTCTTTCAATTTTTATATAACTGACCGCCCCTACGATATAGTTTTCATTCATATATTGCACAGCATCGTCCGGGGTCATGCGGGAAATTTCCTTTTTTATTTTATTTGTCGTTTTGGAATCTTTTGTCAAAACAACATATCCTTTGTAGTGGGGCTCATCCCAAGCATAGTTTTTCTTGTTTTTTTCAAAATAAGCGGCAAGACCAACTATATCTTCGGAAGCTTTTCCCCATACTTCTATATTACTCACTTCAAACATCAATGTTCCATCGCGATATTCCTGAATTAAATTTCCAAATTCGGGATATCTGCTTTCCAAAGATTTATCTTTAACTTCAAGTAAGGAAACATATTCAAACCACTGTAAGCGGTCGTCTAATAATTCTGTTGACAATGTAAAGGGTGAACGGTTATTTTTTTCCAAGTAGGAAAAGAATTGATTGAAAGAATATTGGTCATTGCCGATTGAGAACAATGGAATTTCCCTGTTTTCGAAAGACATAAAAAACAGACTGTCATTCGGATAAACAGTATTTGCCTTTGCAAAGAGCAATTGATAGTTTGCATCATTCTTTTTGAACATATATTCCCTTTTCAATTTCTCAATCCCCGATTGATACAATGGAATAAAGTAACCGCCTGTTTTCAGTTTATTTTCAATTTCCTGACGTTTTTCCTCAAAAGGCTCCAATGGCCGTTTACCTAACAACTTAACAATATGATACCCAAACTGCGTTTTGAATGGCTTGGATATTTCACCGATTTCTCTCAACTCATAGGCTGCATCCTGAAAATCTTTGACCATGATACCATACCCAAACCATCCTAATTCGCCGCCTTTGGAAGCGCTTCCCGGATCTTTGGAGTGTTCTGCGGCTAATGTAGAGAAATCAGCCCCGCTTATTAATTTTCCGTAGATTTCATTTATTTCTTTCAATGCTTCGGCTGCCTGTTCCGGTTCTGCATCCATAGCGCATGGAATCAGAATATGCGCCGCGTTAAGTTGGCTCGGATTATCTTTTTTCGCATGAATTTTGATAATATGATATCCGAAATTCGACCGAGCCAATTGGCCAACCGTACCTACCGGTGTGTTAAAAGCAACTTCTTCAAAGGGGGGATTGAGCGATAAGCCTGTGAACCAACCTAAATAACCCGGACGCTCCTGTTTTTCAACACCGTTTTCTTCTGAAAATTCCTCAGCTATTTTTTCAAAATTCTCTCCTTTCAGCAAACGATTTCTTATTTGAACGGCTTTATTATAGGTTTCAAGTGTATCGGAGGGCAATATTTTTGAATCATTCATTTTAATCTTCGGAAAAGCAATCAATATTTGGCTGATTTCAATCAATTCATTCATCCGGCTATATACCTTCCTCACCAGTTCTTCATTGACTTCCAGATTATCCAAGTAAGGTTTGGCTTCCGCTGCACGGTATCCGGAAAGTTCAAACAGGAAATTTGTTGTCGTATCCATACCTTGTGATTCCGCTTCGGCTACCTTTAATTTCAAATTCTTAAATAATTCGACATATTCTGCCAACGAACCTTTATCTATGACATCTTCATTGCTGTACTTGTTGTAGGAAAATTCAAATTCGGATTTTTTAAAATCTTTGCCATTGACTGTCATAATCACAGGGTCGTTAGTCTGAGCAAAAATGCTTACCGACATCAATAACAAAGCTAATGGGAAAAAGCACGCTTTCATATACACACAATTTGTTTTTTAAATATAATTTATCTTGTTTTTAACGGGTAAAAAAGTGTTTTATTGTGTTTAACCTCTGGTATAACTGTAATTCGGCGCCTCCTGGGTAATTGCTACGTCATGCGGATGACTTTCCTCAATCCCGGCATTCGTGATACGTGTGAATTTGGCATTGTGAAGCGCTGCAATATTAGCTGCACCACAATAACCCATTCCGGCTCTTAATCCGCCAACCATCTGGTAAATAACTTCATAAAGCGAGCCTTTGAACGGCACACGCGCCGTAATGCCTTCCGGCACTAATTTTTTCACATCTTCTTCCACATCCTGAAAATAGCGATCTTTTGAACCTTTTTGCATGGCTTCCAACGAACCCATTCCGCGATAGGATTTGAATTTCCGCCCGTTATAAATAATGGTTTCGCCCGGTGATTCTTCTACTCCAGCCAATAAAGAACCCATCATCACCGAGTGGCCTCCGGCGGCTAAGGCTTTCACAATATCGCCCGAATAACGCAGACCACCATCGGCTATCAGGGGAATACCTGTTCCTCTCAATGCTTCGGATACTTCGAAAATGGCCGAAAGTTGTGGAACGCCAACCCCTGCAATCACGCGGGTAGTACAAATAGAACCGGGGCCTATGCCTACTTTGATGGCGTCGGCTCCCGCTTCCGCTAACAGGTGGGCGGCTTCAGCCGTAGCAATGTTTCCGGCAACCACATCTATCTTAGGGAAAGCGGCTTTTACTTTTTTCAACATTTCAGCTACATAAAACGAGTGAGCATGCGCCGTATCAATGACTATGGCATCCACTTCCGCATTTACCAAGGCCTCCACCCGAAGCAAAGTATCGGACGTAACCCCTACCCCGGCAGCAACCCGCAACCGTCCATTGCTGTCTTTACAAGCAAAAGGTTTATCTTTTGCTTTTGTAATATCCTTATACGTAATCAAGCCAATCAACTTGTTGTCGCTATCTACTACAGGGAGTTTTTCAATCTTATACTGCTGAAGAATTTCAGTAGCCGCTTCCAAATCTGTGGATTGATTCGTTGTAATTAAACGATCTTTGGTCATCACATCGTCCACCAACAGCGCCATGTTGCGCTGGAAACGTAAATCGCGGTTGGTTACAATACCCACCAAGCGATTGGCATCGTCCACTACCGGAATACCTCCGATTTTATATTCCGCCATCAGGGCAAGGGCGTCACCCACCGTCTTTCCCCTTTTTATACTGACGGGATTAAAAATCATTCCATTTTCCGCCCGTTTCACCGAACGTACCTGTTTGGCTTGCTCTTCGATGCTCATATTTTTATGAATCACACCGATACCGCCTTCACGGGCAATTGCAATCGCTAATTTTGCTTCCGTCACCGTATCCATAGCAGCGGAAACCATAGGAATATTCAATCGGATATTTTTTGAGAATTGTGTCGATAAATCAACATCACGCGGCAATACTTCCGAATAAGCGGGGATTAACAGCACGTCATCGAAAGTTAATCCGTCCATAACTACTTTTTCTGCAATAAACGACATGGGAAAAGGTTTTAAATTTATTGCGTGCAAATGTAACTATTTTTTTTGATTACTCCTATTAAAAAGTGTAATATTTTACATGACAATTTTTATGCCTGCATTATTGCCTTTTTAATCACATCCACATAATCGAGTTTTTCCCATGTAAACAATTCCACTTCAATTTGTTTGGTTGGTTCGGATTCGTATCGGGAAGTGAATGTTTTTACCACTTTTTGCGGTTGCCGTCCCATATGACCATAAGCCGCAGTTTCTAAATAGATGGGACAACGAAGTTTAAGCCTTTCTTCAATCGCTTTCGGACACATATCGAATATGGTTGCTATTTTTTCGGCGATTTCACTGTCGCTTAATTTGATTTTACTTTTTCCGAAAGTGTTGACAGAAATATTCATCGGTTGTGCTACCCCGATTGCATAAGCTACTTGTACCAAAATCTCGTCGGAAACGCCTGCCGCCACCAAATTTTTCGCAATGTGCCGGACAGCGTAGGCCGCAGAACGGTCAACTTTTGAAGGGTCTTTACCCGAAAAAGCGCCTCCTCCGTGTGCTCCTTTCCCACCGTAGGTGTCGACAATAATTTTCCTGCCGGTCAATCCAGTATCGCCATGCGGTCCACCGATAACGAATTTGCCGGTCGGATTCACGTGATATTTGATACCCTCCTTGAACAGCGCCTGAACAGATAGCGGATATTGAGCTTTTACGCGTGGAACTAAGATATTTATTACATCTTCTTTAATTTTTTCCTGCATGGCTCCGTCCGAATCGAACTCGTCGTGTTGGGTAGAGATGACAATGGTGTCGATACATTCGGGCATGTCGTTGTCGTTGTAGCGGATAGTCACTTGTGATTTGGCATCGGGACGCAAATAAGGCATCAAATGCAGTTCCTGTTTCCGGATATTTGCCAATTCAATCAACAGGTTGTGAGAGAGATCCAAAGCCAAAGGCATATAGTTTGCAGTTTCGTTGGTAGCGTAACCAAACATCATACCCTGGTCGCCTGCACCCTGATTGAGCGGATTTTCCTTGTCCACACCGCGGTTAATATCATCGGACTGTTCGTGAATGGAACTGAAAACGCCACAGGATTCCGCTTCAAACCGGTATTCACTTTTGGTATACCCTATTTGACGGATAACTTCACGTGCCACTTCCGGAGCATCGACATAGGTTTTAGACTTAACCTCGCCTGCCAAAACTACCTGTCCCGTAGTGACTAATGTTTCACAGGCAACTTTAGAATCGGGATCGTAAGCCAAAAACTGATCCAAAAGCGCATCAGATATCTGATCGGCTACCTTGTCGGGATGGCCTTCCGAAACCGACTCGGATGTAAATAAATAACTCATATAAATCTTTCAAATATGGCTACAAAGGTAGTATTCTTTTTTAAATTATAAATTAAAACCCGACTTACACCTGAATACGACCTCTTAATAACAATCACACTCCCTCACCAATTTCAAGCAAACGGGCTGACGCAAACTGATTTCTTTTCCCGTATCACGTAATAATCCGGTGGCGGGGTCTATTTCAAAAATCTGGATGTTATTTGTATTTCGATTGGCGCAAAGCAGGAATTTATCATTCGGAGTGATAATGAAATTTCTCGGATGAACTCCGGTTGATTGGTATCCGACTGTCGTCAACATTCCGGTTTCCTGATTGACGGAAAAGATAGCAATGCCGTCAGCCCTTAAACGGTTGGACGAATAAAGAAACCGCCCGTCGGAAGTCAGGTGAATATCGGCGCTCCCTTTCCTGCTTGGAGTCTGCGTCGTATCGGAAGCTATGTACTGAATCGCTTCCAACTTGTTATCCCTGTATGTAAAAACGGCGACTTTTCCGGATAACTCGTTGATACAATACAAATATTTTCCGTTGGGATGGAAAGCTAAATGACGGGGTCCCGAACCGGATTCCAATTGCGTTACGCTTTCGGGAGGCGCCACAAGGAAAGTTTCTTTTGCATCCGGTTTTACTTCAAATGAATAAATCCGGTCTTTTCCCAGATCGGTTGCTAACAACCGCGTTTCATCCGGAGAAAAAACGACCGTGTGTATATGCGAAGCAGGTGAATCCGGAGTATTAAAATCTATTTTCATGGATACAGGTTTTATTTTTCCGTCCGTATCCAAAGGGAAAACCGAAATATTTCCGCCGGTGTAGTTCGCTGTGACAATAAAATTATTCCATTCATCCGTATTGATATAACAGGGATGCGCACCTTCCGCCGGTTGAGAATTTACGGGGCTCAGACTGCCGGTGGCTTTATCAAATCGAAAAGCGCTCACACCGCCTTCCCGCGTTTCATTAACCGAATAAACCGTTTGTTCATCCTGAGAAACAACTAAATAAGAAGGCTCCATGACCTCTTTTATATCGCTTAAAAAATTATAATCGCCGGTTCGAATATCAAAGTCATAGACGGTTATACCCGAAGTCGTTCCGTTGGAATAAGAACCTACGATTAAAAAGAAACGATTTTCATCGTTATCTTTAGCCTGTGTGCAATTCCCTGATAGCATTACGCAAAACAAAAAGTAAAATATCTTTCGTATCATAACAAAATGGAGCTAAATCAAAACTTCTGTCTTAAAGTACTGGCTTCCAAAGTCGCTTTTCCTTCGACCGCTTTTACGAAATCGTTGAAATGAGCGGCTTTGTTGTGCGAATCAATGGCTGCCTGCGATTTCCATGTTTCAATAAAAACGAATTTCAAGGGATTCCTTAGGTCTTCAAATACATCATAAAATATACACCCCGGTTCTTTTCTAGTAGCATCTACTACCACTTTGATGGCTTTTAACACTTCGTCTTTGTACTCCGACTTCACGACCACTGTAGCGACAATGGTAAGCGATTCATCCTGAACAGCGCTATTATCGGTAAAAGAGCTGAATATAAACAGGGAGCAAAATAAACTAAGTAACGCTCCTTTTACAAAAATCTTTTTCATTTGCTTATAATTTTTATTCTTAATTGATTCGTCAAAGGTAAGTAATACTTACCGAATATGCTAAAAAATCTAAAAATATTCACGGAAGGAATTAATTTTCAATTCATCTTATGTGTAAATAATTTGTAATTTTGCAGCGTGAATTGTTCCGGATTATACAAATACAAATGGTAAAGATAAAGTATATACAAAATATGAAGCGCTTTTTTGATTTCCTTGCAAATCAACCAGCGTGGGCGTTTTTATGTAACCTGTTGCTGATAATGGTTGTGTTTACATTTTCACGCCTTTTCTTTTTTGTGGTGAATAAAAGCTTTTTTCCTGATATTGGTTTCTTGCATTTACTGAATCTTTTCAAAGGCGGAATACAGTTCGACATCTCGGCTTTACTCTATATCAATCTGTTGTATATGGCTATGCAACTCATCCCGCTCCCTGTCAGGCACAACGGAACTTATCAAAAGACAGCGCGTTGGTTATTTGTGATAACCAATGGTATCGCAGTAATTATCAACTGTATGGATATACCGTTTTTCCGTTTTACCAATCGGCGGACCACCTGGTCGATTTTTTCGGAGTTCGGTAACGAAACTGCCGGAAGTATTTCCAAAATCATTTTCAGCGCTACCATCGAATATTGGTACGTATTGCTTTTTGCTGTTGCTGCTATTGCCGCTTTGTGGCTGTTTTACCGTTCCCCCCGAAAAACGACTGCCGGTCGTCGCGCCGGTTTTACCTATTACTTGGCGCATACGGTTTTGATGGTAATTATTGTTTATTATTCAGTGATATGTATCAGGGGAGGATATGGCGATTACACACGACCGATTACCGTCAGTAACGCTAATAAATATGTTAATAATGGAAATGAGACTGCTATTGTATTGAATACGCCTTTTTGTCTGATTCGAACCGTCCATAAGAAAGTGTTTGTAAATCCGAATTATTTTGATGATGAAGTAGCAATGACAAAGCTATTTTCACCTTTGCATAATCCCATGCCGCAAGAAGAATTTAATCCGCTTAACGTGGTTGTCATTATTGTGGAGAGTCTGGGTAAAGAATCCACAGGATTTTTCAATCAAGACCTTGAAGACGGAGCCTATCGCGGCTTTACCCCTTTTTTGGATTCACTTTTTGCGGAAGGTCTCACGTTTAAATACTCGTATGCTAACGGCACTAAGTCGATAGATGCTATGCCTTCGATTCTATCAGGTATTCCGATGTTTATCGAACCGTTTATACTCACGTCTTATTCTACAAACGATATCAGCAGCCTTGCCGATGTGCTGAAAGAAAAGGGGTATTATTCGGCTTTTTTTCATGGAGCGCCCAACGGTTCCATGGGATTTGAAGCCTACGCCAAAATTGCGAATTTTGATGATTTCTTCGGATATGAAAGATACGGCAACGGTCGGGATTTCGATGGAACCTGGGCTATATGGGATGAAGAATTTCTGCAGTTTTACGCCGATGAAATGGGTAAAATGAAACAACCTTTTATTACATCGGTTTTCACAGCATCCTCCCATCATCCTTTTCATCTTCCTAAAAAACACGAAGGGAAATTTCCGCAAGGCAAACACCCCATTTTGCAATGTATTGCTTATACGGACTATTCCATAAGGCAATTTTTTCTAAAAATGTCGCAATACGAATGGTATAACAATACACTCTTTATTGTTGTAGCCGACCATACCAATTCTCCTGTTTACGATGAATATTTTACCAGTATCGGACGATATTCCATACCTGTTCTGTTCTATCATCCGGGCAGTAATCTTAAAGGCTTAGTCGATTCCATTCCTGTTCAACAGACCGATATCATGCCTTCCGTTTTAAGTTACCTCAATTACGACAGACCTTATTTTTCATACGGGCAGGATATTTTCACAACAGAAGCAACCGACAAATTTGTCATTAACTACAATAACGGTACATATCAATTACTGAAAGGCGACTATTTACAGCAATTCGACGGTGAAAAAACCAAAGCCATATATAATTATAAAACCGACCCTTTACTGAAAAATAATCTCTATGGACAAGTGGATGGACAAAACGAAATGGAAATGCTGACAAAATCCGTGGTACAGCAGTATCTGAAACGTATGACAGAGAATAGGCTGAGAGTCTCCGACTAATTAATGTTTAGATAATGAAATCCGCACAGAAACATTACAACAAAGTTATTAAACTGCTCATTACTATTGTCTTGATCGGAATTATTTCCTTCATTTGCAGCAAAAGATGGGTTGTGTGGTTTCGAAATCCGGTTGAACCGCCTTATAAGAGCAGCAATATTCCTGTGCGGATTCAACTCACATTGGGTAATGACGGACAGTTCTCAAGAAACATAAGCTGGCAATGCGGCGACACCATAACGGCTTCACATTTATTGATAGTCAAATCGACCGCTAACGACACTACGATGATTTCAGCCGAAGGAAAAATAATCCACACTCAGGGAGGCGTTACGGTTTCATATCATACTAAATTAACCGGCTTGGCAGAAGGTGAATATAGCTATAGTGCCTGCACAGGAGGAAAACAGTCGGCATGGTACAATTTCAACGTAGACACCGGCGATGCATTTCGTTTTGTTTATATCGGTGATGTTCAGGATTCAATTGGAGGTACGGTCAAAAATCTATTCACATCAATAAGCCAATCTAAAAAAAAACCGGTTCTATGGATATTCGGCGGTGATGTCATTGAACGTCCGCATGACCGGTACTGGAGCGAATATTTCAATTCTATGGATTCCATTACACAAACCATACCTGTGATAGCCTGTCCGGGCAATCATGAATATCGCAAGGGCATCACCGGTAAACTTGACGAACGCTTTATTTATACTTTTTCATATTTTATTGATAGCCGCAGCAATGGACATGCAATTTTCGATACGCGTTATGGAAATGCTGCTATTATTACGCTCGACTCCAATCGCGATACATGGACGCTTTTCTCACAGCGGCGGTGGTTCAAGCAAACGCTCCAAAAAACGCAAGATGCAAAATGGAAAATGGTAGTTCTACATCATCCACCCTACTCTATTCGAGGAAAACTCCGGCATTTTTTTATACGCCGCCTGTTCGATCCCTTGATTCGTGAATACGGAGTTGATATTGTGTTACAGGGACACGAACATGGTTATGCCCGTATGATAACAAAAGATAAAAACAATACCCTCGCAAGGCCTGTATATTTAATCAGCCAAGCCTCACCCAAGGATTATAGAATAAATTTTGATAAAAAATACGACCGTTTCGGCAACGGAACACGATATTACCAAACCATCGACATATCCACCGATTCGCTTTCACTCAAAGCCTATACCGAAACCGGCGATCTATACGACCATGTTTGTATTATTAAAACAGACAACAATCCACAAGTTTTTGATTGGGCAACCGGTATTCCCGAACATTTCGACCTGAACTTATCGCGCAATAAAAAGAAGTAATTCACTACGGGGAACAAGGAATTTAACCCGCCCCAAAATTACAAACAAGAACGAAAGAGAATGATTATTTTCTGATATTCAGTTCTTTAATGATTGAACGATAACGCTCGATGTCCCGATCTTTCAGATAATCCAACAACCGGCGGCGTTTACCAACCAACATTTTCAGAGACCTTTCTGTGCTATAATCTTTCTTATTTAACCTGAGATGCCCGGTTAAATGCGAAATACGGTAGGAAAACAATGCTATCTGCCCTTCAGGAGAACCGGTATCAGTGTTAGACTTTCCGTATTTAGCGAAGATTTCTTTTTTCTTTTCCGAATCTAAATACATGATTAACTAAAAATTAAGAATTAAAATAGTAACTCATTACTTATTTTGGGCGCAAAGGTACATAATAATTATGAATTATAAAGTATGAATTGTGAATTATTTTTACTAAAACACGCTGAATAATCAAGAAGGGCATGATCAAATCGAAATATTTATTTCTTAAAAAAATTAAAACATTTTAGTACTTTTGTCGTTCTTATAAGATAGGATGTATTAACTTATACATAGATGAAGACCGTATACAATATTTACTTACTACTGTTTGCTCTTATCGTCATTTCGTGCGGAGATAAGAATTCTTATGTACTTAACGGGAAAGTCAACGGATTACAAAGTTCTAAAATATATATCGTATCGGGTGAAGATTTGAAGATTGATACGATTCAAACCCAATCGGGGAAATTCACCTATCGCGGCGTATCTCAAACAACGGAACCATTGTTAATCTACATAGAAAACAAGAATATATGGATAAGTCTATGGGTACAAAATGGAGAAAAATATGCTTTGTCAGGCGATGCCGATTGTCCGGAAATGATTCTGGCAAAAGGCGGGGAAATTAATAAAATATTATCTGAATTTAAGACTGAAAATTTATCGCTTCTGAAAGAAAAGTGTGATTTAAAGAATAAGATATACACCCGCTCGGAGCATTCTGAGGAATTAAGTATGAGTATGAGCGATGCTCAACTTTATTCGCAATTGAAAACGGTTAGCCTATTGTTGAGAACACAGGCGCAAGATTTTGTAGAAACCCATCCATCATCAATCGCTGCTTTGGTATTGATTCAGGATTATATTTTGGATATGGAAAACGCTTCCGATATTCAGCCTTTCCTGAATCTTGTTGCGGAAGAGGTGAAAGCAAATCCTTTGTACGATAAATTATATACACATTGTTTGAGAGATTTGCAAACAAAAGTCGGTCAACCGGCTTTGGATTTCAAAATTACGGATACGAAAAACGACACGGTAAGTTTAGAAACATTCAAAGATAAATACCTTATTCTGACATTCGCTTCTTCTTTTTGCGAATTTTGCAAACCGGAATATGCCGAATTACTTGCTATTCAAGATACTTTTCCAAAAAAAGAATTAGCGATATTAACAATTGCTTTGGATGAAAATAAAGAAGAC
>Ga0082212_10003431_pt1 | contig 22487 bp, 25 predicted proteins | sample TergutNt197P3_FD_71548 | JGI IMG/M metagenome (GOLD analysis project Ga0082212, IMG submission 71548) | Neocapritermes taracua P3 segment gut microbial communities from Petit-Saut dam, French Guiana - Nt197 P3 | ecosystem: Host-associated > Arthropoda: Insects > Digestive system > Gut ...
AATACTACAAAGCCAAGCCCCTGATGCTGCTGGCCTTGGCGGGGAGTTTGACGGCCACGGGGCTGTGGGTGTTCCCGGACTGGGGGAGAGAAAAGGAGAATAAGTTATGAAAACAACCGCATTTATCGCCATCGTCGGCTGCCCTAACGTGGGCAAGTCGTCCGTGCTCAACACGCTGCTGGGCGAGAAGGTCGCCATTGTGAGCGAGAAGCCGCAGACCACGCGCACGCGCATCATGGGCGTGCTAACCGAGGGGGAGCGGCAGCTGGTGTTCACCGACACCCCGGGGCTCCACAGGCCGCGCACCAGGCTCGGAGAGCACATGGCCCGGGCCGTAAAGGAGGGCATGGACGGCGTGGACGCCTGCCTGCTGGTAGTTGAGGCCATCGGCAAGGGCTTGCGGCCGCAGGAGGAGGAGCTGCTGGCCAGCTTCAGGAAGCAGCGCACGCCGGTGATCCTGGTGCTGAACAAGATTGATTTGCTGCGCCGCAAGGAAGATTTGATGGAGCGCATTCTGCTGTTCAGCCAGGCATATGATTTCGCGGCGGTGGTGCCGTGCTCGGTGAAAAGCGGGGAGAATATGGACGCCCTGCGGGAGGAGCTGGCGGCCCTGTGCGGCGCGCTGGAGCTGAGCGATGGCTTCTACTTCCCCGAGGACACTCTCACCGACCAGCCCGAGCGCGTGCTGGCCGCCGAGCTGCTGCGCGAACAGCTGCTGCGCAATCTTGACGAGGAAATTCCGCACGGGACTGCCGTGGTGATCGAGAAGTTCCACACGCGCCAGAAGGATGGTGCTGACCTGCTGGACATCGAGGCCACAATCTTCTGCGAGCGGGAGAGCCACAAGGGCATGATCATCGGCAAGGGCGGGGTGATGCTGAAGAAGATTGCCAGCGCGGCCCGGGCGGAGCTGGAGGGGTTCTTCGGCTGCCGGGTGAATTTGCAGTGCTGGGTGAAGGTGAAGGAAGGGTGGCGCAACCGCGAAGGGGTGATACGGAATTTTGGGCTGGAATGAGAGCGCTGTGGGTGCTCCGCACGACCACCCCGACGCTGCTTGCCTCCCTACGGTCGTGTCGGCTACGCCGAACCCCTCCACGGAGGGGAATGGGGGGATTAGACGAAAACGGGATAATGGAGGAAAATATGGCTATGCGCAAAACAATGCACCGGTCCATGATGCAGGTGAACGTCAGGCGAAGCGATTTGGCGGCCGGGATGTATCAAAAGGCGTTCGGCGCGGAATTTGTCGCGCGCCACCCGTATGACGACGGGACGTTCATGCATGCCGAGCTGGACGTCTGCGGGCAGATACTCTCGCTCAGCGAGCTGCCAGCGGGGCAGGCGGCCGACCCGGGCAACACGATGATGTTCTGCCTGCACTTCGGCAAGGGCAGGGAAGCGCTTGTCCAGCAGGCGTATGACGCGCTGAAGGACGGCGCGGAAATCGGCGCCCCCCTCGGCCCGAACGACTACAGCACGTTCCATTTCTGTCTGATTGACCGGTTCGGGGTGAACTGGTGTATTTTTGTGTAAAATACCCCTTTACAATTCATCTGAAAGCATGTATAATACTCTATAATGGGTATTATTTTGTGAAACTGGAGAATTGCTTTCCTCATGCGTTACGAGAACGAACCCTGCACCGCCTGCGGGCAGGCCCTGCAACCCGAAATTGATGACGTCGTCGTCTGCCCCGACTGCGGCGCGCCGCTGCACCGCCACTGCTGGCAGGAGGCCGGTGCGTGTCCCTATGCCGCGCAGCACGGCGCCGGTTTCACCTGGTCGCCCACGGTGGCGCCGCCAGAGCCGGAACTGGCCGGCGAGGGGGAGCAGCCGGGCATCATCTGCCCCACCTGCGGCGAGAACTGCCCCCCCGACGCCGCGAGCTGCGACAACTGCGGCACGGACTTCGAGGAGTTCACCGCCGCGCTGCGCGTGCGCTTCGAGCAGGAGCAGCTGCGCCGCGAGCAGTACATGCGGGAGAATTTCCCCACGTACAGCGTCAACGGCCGCGACGTGACCATCGGGGACTCCCTGGCCGGGCAGCCGGTGGAGGAGATCGCCCTGCAGCTGCGCGGGCCGCGCCGCTCCGTGGCGAGGTATCTCGCGCGCTTCGAGAAGGACGGCCGCTTCGGCTGGAACTGGGCCGCCTTCATCACCGGGATCTTCGGGCCGTACTGGTTCTTTTTCCGCAAGCTCTACAAACCCGCGATGCTGCTGGCCGTCCTCTGGCTGGCGGCCACGCTGGCGTTTATGCCCACGCTCAATTCGATGTCCGAGCGCCTTGGCCCCCTGGCAGAGCAGGTGACCGCCGCGCAGGAGGGTGAGGCCTCCGACGCGGCCTTCGACGCCTTCTCGCGGGAGCTGGCCGCGGTGCGGCAGCAGTACCGCTGGCACCTGGCCGGCATGGCCGCGGTGATTCTGGCCATGGCGGTGGCCTCCGGCCTGGTGGCGGACCCGATGCTGCGCCACAAGCTCTGGGCGAACATCGACTACGCCCGCGAGGAGGGTGTGACCGCCGACGGGCCGGGACAGCACTTCGGGCGGCACCAGCTGCTGATACGCCTGGGCGGGTTCTCGCTGGTGGCACCGGTGCTGTACTTTTGGGCGTCGTGCCTGCTGCCGGGGGTTATTATTGACGCGATGGCTTGGATAGCGAAATAATGCTGAATTGAGGAGCGCGATTATGAATCCGAAAACAACCTTGCTCATCATGGCGGCCGGCATGGGCAGCCGGTTCGGAGGCCTAAAGCAGATGGAGCCGGTGGGCCCAAACGGCGAAATCCTCATGGACTATTCTGTCTATGACGCAAAAAAGGCCGGCTTCGACAAGACGGTCTTCATTATAAAGCGTGACTTTGAACAGGAGTTCCGCGGGATTGTGGGCCGCCGCATGGAGAAAACGATGGACGTCGACTACGCGTTCCAGACCATGGACAATATGCCGCAGGGCCGCACGAGACCCTGGGGGACAGCCCACGCGATTTTATGTGCCGAGGACCAGGTGGACACCCCGTTTTGCGTAATCAACGCCGACGACTTTTATGGCAGAGACGCTTTTGCGGTGATGCATACGCATTTGCAGGCGAGCGGCGACTATGCCATGGTGGGATATCTGCTGGAGAATACCCTCACGGAAAACGGCACGGTGGCGCGCGGCATATGCGAGGTGGAGGACGGATATCTCAAGGGCGTAACCGAGCATCTGAGCATCCCGTTCCACAACGAATTCCCAAAGGGAACGATCGCTTCCATGAATATGTTTGGGTTCAGGCCGAATTTGTTCTCCTACCTCCACGAGGGGTTCGCGGCGTTCATGCAGGCGCACGGGCACGAGGAAAAGAGCGAATACCTGATTCCGCGCGTGGTGGACGCGCTGATCAAAAGCGGCAAGGAGCGGGTGCGGGTGCTGCACACCGACGCCAAATGGTACGGCGTCACCTATCGGGACGACCTGCCGGGTGTGATGGCCGCGATCAGGGCACTCGACTATTTTTCTTCTTGAAATCATTTTTTACGGCGCGGTGAGGATTTTTCCCCGGACAGGCGACTAATATAGGCCAGACATAAAAAATATACAAGGAGGCAAATTATGGATCCCAACGCTATCCTCAACGGGCTGATGAACGCCACCGCTTGGATCGAAGACGTCATCATCAACGGGCTGCTGGGCAAGGGCTTCGGCCTGCTCACAGGCGGCCTCGGCGCTTTCCTCGTCGATCTATTCAAGCTGTTCGCCGCCGTGGGGTAAGCCCATCGCCAGGCAAACCAAAACCGCCGGGTTTCCCCGGCGGTCTTTTTTTATTGCTGAAACTCACGCCTTCTGTTTTTTCACCGGCTCCGTAATCACGTTGGCCTGCTCAAGCAGGGTAAGGCGCTGGCTCGGGGTGCCCGAGCGGTAGAGGATCACCAGATACTGCTCGTCGCGGCTGAGTTGGGTGAAGCGGGACACGGACTCGTTGACCAGCACGGCCTCCAGGTTTTCCTCCGGCGAGCCGCTCTCCAGCTGCTGCGGGGGGAGCTCCTCGCCCACCAGCATAGCCAGGCTGATGCGGAAAAATTGGGCCAGCCGTATCAGGATGTCTATGTTGATCTTTGTGCGCCCGCTCTCGTAATAGGCATAGGAGGAGCGGTCGAGGTGCAGATAATCAGCCACCTGCTGCTGGGTCAGCCCGTTTTCCTTGCGCAGGGTCTTGAGAAGCTTGACATAATGCATGTGTTTTCATCCCCTTATTCCATCTGTGCGTGTGTACACCAATTATTTGTATGTGGTATTATACCATACTTTTTTCCCTTTTGGAAGTGCAGGTGTCACAATTTCACGTGAGGGAATTTCAGCCATTTTTCGAAGGTTTGCGCAACCTATGCGCCAATGGATGCAAGGACGCGTATCAAATAGAACAGGCCGTAAAACACTGGCACGTGCAACAGGTAAAACCACAGGGCTTGCCGTCCCAAAAAGCCAAAGAACCTGCTGTGCTGAATGTAACAAAACTCCGGCAGCCCCTCGTCATCCCATCCGCTCCTGCGCCCGCTTCCCCATCTCCTTGGGCTTGGAAATCTTATCATTTTGCCCACAAACGTGCCGAATAGGAAGATAAAGCAATAGGGCAGAATGGGGAAATGGTCGAAGGCCTCGAAATCCGGCGTGTAGAAGCCTAGGAAGGCCAGCGCGTTGCCCTGCACCTCCGGCAGGGGGATGCGGTAACCGAATATTCCCAGGTAGGGCGGATTCTGGGTCACCGGCGAGAAGAAGAGGAACAGCCCCAGGCAGAGCAGCACGCCCATCAGCGAGGGGATCTTGTCGAGGATTCTTTTGCCCAGGGCGAACAGCAGCGTGGAGGCCGCCAGCAGGTGGATGACGCCGAACCACACCCGCATGTCCCCTATTTCAAGATAGGGCAGCAGCAGCACTGTGACAAGAGTGATGCCAGCGGCAATCCCCGCCAGAATGAAGCCGCGCTTCCTCACGTCCCGGGAGAAGCGCGCGCAGATGCCGGAAATCAAAATAAACATCGCCGCGAAGGCGGGCTGCGCGGGCTGAAAGAACTCGTAAAGATTCGTCCCCCACGCCACGCCGAATTGGCTGCCCAGGACGAAGAGGCAGTGAAAAACGACCATGCACAGCACGCACAGCCCACGTATCTCGTCGATGAGCGCCACGCGCCTCATCATGTCCGGCTGCCATGCGGCCGGATTTGCCGCTACACTGCCCTTTTGGTCCCAGTTCACGCCGCCTAGCGGTAGCAGTGGATCTCCAATGCCGCCCACGCCTCTCCCCGCGATCCGCCCATTCAGCGCCGCCGCCGCCGCGTCCGCTTCCGCCTCGGTTCTTGCATTTACCAGTTGGGTCACATCTCCCCCCAATTGGGTCAAGTCAATGACTCCGTTCGCCAACCGTCTTCCCCCCTTGTCCCTAAAGTATCACATCCTGCGCGCCACGCAGGCCTCCAGCGCCACAAAGGCGTAGATATCCTCCCCAAAGAGCCCGCTGGCCTGCCTGTAGCGCTCCAGCGGCAATGTCTCCAGCGTGAAGCCGCCGTCGATACACGCGGCCACCAGCGCCCCCACGGCCTTGTACGCGTCCCGGAAGGGCATCCCCTTGCCCACCAGGTAGTCCGCGCAGTCCGTGGCGTTGATGAAGCCCCCGGCCGCCGCCGCGCGCATGTTCCCCGGCAGGACCCGCATGGTCCCCACCATGGGGCAGGCGGCCTCCAGGCACGCGCGCACGGTGTCGAAGGCGTCGAAGATGGCCTCCTTGTCCTCCTGCATGTCCTTGTTGTAGGCCAGCGGCAGGCCTTTCATCAGCGTGAGCAGGGCGGTCAGGCCGCCGAAGACGCGGCCGCTCTTGCCGCGGATGAGCTCGGCCAGGTCGGGGTTCTTCTTCTGCGGCATGATGCTCGAGCCCGTGGTGTAGGCGTCGTCGAGCTCGATGAAGCGGAATTCCCAGCTGCACCAGAGGATGAGCTCCTCACTCAGGCGCGAAAGGTGCACCATGACGATGGAGAGTGCGGCGGCCAGCTCCATGCAGAAGTCGCGGTCCGAGACGCCGTCGAGGGTGCTCCTCGTGCAGCCGTCAAAGCCAAGTTTTTCCGCCGTGAACGCGCGGTCGATGGGATAGCCTGTCCCGGCCAGGGCCCCGCTGCCCAGGGGGCACTGGTTCATGCGCTTCGAGGCGTCCCGGATGCGCCCGATATCGCGCGTAAACATCTCCTCGTAGGCCAGCATGTGCTGGGCAAATAGCACGGGCTGCGCGCGCTGCAGGTGGGTGTAGCCGGGCATCACGGCGGCGTTCGCCTCACCCTGTGCATGCAGGATATCGATGAATTTTTCCAGCAGGCCGACGATGTCTTCGCATTGGCTGCGCAGGTGGAGCCGCAGGTCAGTGGCCACCTGGTCGTTGCGGCTGCGGCCGGTGTGCAGGCGCTTGCCCGCGTCGCCGACGCGCCGCGTCAGCTCGGACTCCACGAAGGTGTGGATGTCCTCGGCTTCCATATCGATGGCGAGAGTCCCGCTTTCGATGTCGGCCAGGATGCCCTGCAAGCCCTCACGGATGGCCCCGCCGTCGGCCGAAGAGATAATCCCCTGCCGGGCGAGCATTTCGGCGTGCGCCAGGGAGCCCGCGATGTCCTCGCGGAACATGCGGCTGTCCACCGCGATGGAGGAATTGAAGTCCCCCGTCACCTGCGCCGCCTCCTTGCTGAAACGGCCTGTCCAAAGTTTCATTACACTTCCCCTTTCCCATATGATACCACATGTTTCGCCAAATTGCAACAGCATATTAGTATATACCGGCAAAATATTGCCGGGGCATTTTTTGCGCGTTCATCCACAAGTCATTCAATCTCAACCAGGGCGGCGTCGGCCTTGCGCAGAGAGAGAGCATATCCGCGTACGACAAATTCGATGGGGTCGCCCAGGGGCGCGATTTTGCGCACACACACGGGCGTGCCGGGGGTCAGGCCCAGCTCCATGATGCGCAGCCGCAGCGCGCCGCCGCCGTGCACGCGGACGACGCGGGCGGGTTGGTTGGGTTTCAGGTTTTTCAGAGTACGCATGGTACAGTATATCACAGGTTGGGGGGGATTACAACCTAGGAGGGGAAAAATAAAGCCCCCCGGCATCGCTGCCGGAGGGCCTGTGTCCGTTCCTTGGCTGTCAACCTTCAATTGCTGACGGCGTCCTTGGAAATGCGGGACATTGGGGTCTTAGGCTTCCTTCTTCTTCAGCACGACGAAAGCCGCCGCGGCCGCCGCGGAAAGGGCGGCGAAGGCGCCGATCGCGATCACGGAAGAGTTGTCGCCGGTCTGGACGGCCGTCTTGATGGGGGGCTTCTTCTCGCCGGTGTACATGCCGGCCAGGAAGGAGATGAAGTCGTTGCTCATGGCGCCCGAAATCTTCTCGGCGATGTCGGTGCCCTCCAGGTCCAGCTTCGTGATGAGGCCCTCGGCCACTTGGGCGCTGACCTCGTCGTCCAGGTCGCCCGCGTCGACATCAGCGGGGATGCCGAGGCTCTCGAGCACTTCGGCCAGCGCAGTCTGCAGCACATCGGCGCTGACGGTGGCGGACAGCTCTTCGAGGATATCCCTGAGGTCATCGGCGGCGGTGGCGGAGGCCATCACGGCCATGGACAGTGCAAGTGCAAGTGTGAGAATCAGTGCGAATACTTTTTTCATGGGGGTTCATCCTTTCCTATTTTGGCATTATATTTTAGTTTGCCGTACAAGACAACTATGCCCTTAAATGATACCACTCTTTCGCGCATTTGTCAACATTTTTTTGAGAATTCTGCGTTTTAATGCGCGTTTGGCTGAATTTCCCACAACGGGGGGATTTCCCTGCCAGACTTACCCGTCCTGGTCGATATACTGCCAGCAGAATTTGCAGCTGGTGCCGTTGGTGGTGATGGTTTCCGGGTTGTCGCGCCCGGGGGAGCCATCGCGGAAGCCCGCGCTCTTCATGCCGTTGTAGAACAGCTTCATCATGTCCTCGGTGGGGAACTGGATGTTCGCCACGCAGATGACCTCCGACTTCTTGTTGTACTCGTAGAAGGAGCCGGGCACGAAGCCGGTGAGCCACCAAGCGGACTCCGGGCCGCGGGTGAACAGTTTCTTCGTCTGCCTGGTGAGGAAGTTGTGCTGGTAGACGTCCATGGCCATCACCAGCTCCTCCTCAGCCACGGCGCAATTGTAGTGCTCGGCGGTCTGGGTCTTGGGCTTGGTGTAGACGCCGAATTCCGCCCCGAGCATCACCAGGCCGTAGCGGCCCTTCCACATCTGGATCATCCAGTCCTTCTCGATGGGCTTGCCCCACCGGTCGGTCTCATAGATGGGATTGTTGTTGTTGTCGTAGAGAACCTTGCCCTTCTCGGCGCCTTCGGTGCCCAGCTTATACACGTAGCCGTAGCGGAACTTGATGCGGATGGTGCCGTAGACCAGCTGGATCAGCGGGGAGGCCAGGTCGTAGATCTGGTTGAAGCCGAACTGCTTCTGCCAGGGCTCGTGGTCCACGTAGAAGATGCCGTTCTCGTCCATCTTGTAGCTGAGCAGGTTCAGGGCCTGCCGCTTCTCCGAGGCGGACATGTTGCTGTTGATGATGTCGTCTTTTTCTTTTTGGTAGAGGTCGGTGGTCGTGCTTGACTTTTTCGTGGTGGAGACGGGCGCGGCCGTGGCCAGAGGCTTGGTGGTGGTGACGGCCTTCGTGGTGGGCTTGGTGGTGGCGGGCGGCGCCGCGGTGCCGTTGAGGGTGCCCAGGTCAATGGTGGTCTCGTCGTCGCCGGGATCGCCCTGCTCGGCGTAGAGCAGGCTCACCGCGCCGGAGTCGTCGATCAGTACCGGGATGGCCTTGCCGTCCACGGTGACGCTGGTGACGCTGCCGGAGTCGTCCAGGGCCGTCACGTTGGCGGTGACGGCGCTCTCCTCGCTGACCACGACCGTCTCGCCAGCCGCGGAGCGCAGGTAGCTCAGGCCGTGCACCGTGACCTTGTTGTCCGCGTCGATGCTCCCGAAGAGAATCCAGCCCACCGGGATGTTGACGCTGGCTGGGGCCGCGTCCGCGCCGCTGGTGTAGTTGTTGGGCTCAAGCGTCGTCTCGGCGTTGTCTTTTCCTTTGCAGGCGGCCAGCGCGCCCGCCAAAAGAACGGCACTCAGCGCAAGGGCAAGCATGCGTTTCATAGTTGATCTTCCTTTCACTGCTGAAAATGAGGGGGTATGTCGCTGTAATTTGTAAAATTCCGGGGAATTGTAGCCGCAAACTTAAGTGTATTATAACAGAGCGCGCGGGGCTTGTCAATCACAAATTCTGGCAGGCGGTCTCGCAGTAGGCGCATCGGTACAGCGGCGGGGTTGCTTGCACGAGTTTGAATACCTGGTCCACCTCCTGCTCGATCGTCGTGATGCACCTGGGGTTTTTGCACCTGAGCACGTTGACCAGCTGCTCTGGCAATTGCAGGCGCTTTTTCTCCACCAGCCTGCCCTCCCGGATGATGTTGATGGTGATGTTCTGGTCGATGAAGCCCAAGGCGTCGAGGTCGAGGCCGATCATCTCGTCGATCTTGATCATGTCCTTCTTGCCCATCTTCTGGCTCTTGACGTTCTTGATGATGGCGATGGTACAGTCGAGGTCCTCCAGGCGCAGCGCGGTGTAGATCTGCATGGCGCGGCCGGCCTGAATGTGGTCGAGGACGATGCCGTTGGTGACGGAGTCGATGTTCATGATTGCTCCTTAACATGATTTGTCCTTTTGGCGCACGTCGAATGATATTCGACGCCTATAAGTGTTCATCGCAGGGCCCGAATGATATTCGGGCGCGGGTATCCGGAGGTTTCGCTTCACAACGGGCGAATACCATTCGCCCCCATCGCATCGGTTCTTATAGGCGGCGAATATCATTCGCCGCACACCCAAGAACGCGGGCCTTAAAACCCCTCCAGCAGCTTCAGTATCAGCGCCATGCGGATGAACTTGCCGTACAGCGCTTGCTGGAAGTACCGGGCACGCGGGTTGTTGTCCACCGTCACGCTAATCTCGTTCACGCGCGGCAGGGGGTGCATGACGATCATCTCCTTCTTGGCCGCCGAGAGCTTCGGGACGTCCAGGATGAAGGTGTCCTTCAGGCGGACGTAGTCGGCCTCGTTGAAGAAGCGCTCGCGCTGCACACGGGTCATGTAAAGCACGTCGAGCTCGGGCATGACGGCCTCCATGGAGCGCACCTGCTCGAAGCTGCGGCCGGATTTACAGATCATGTCGGTCACGTAGTCCGGCGGGCAGAGCTCCTTCGGGGAGATCAGCACGAAGTGGGTGCCGGGGTAGCGGCACATGGCGGCCACCAGGCTGTGCACCGTGCGGCCGAACTTCAGGTCGCCGCAGAGGCCGATGGTCAGATTGTCAAGGTGCCCGAATTCGCGGTGGATCGTGGTCAGGTCCGTGAGGGTCTGTGTGGGGTGGTTGTGCCCGCCGTCCCCCGCATTGATCACCGGCACGGCGGCGTGTTTCGCGGCCACGACGGGCGCGCCCTCCTTGGGGTGGCGCATGGCGATGATGTCGGCGTAGCACTGCACCATACGGATCGTGTCCGCCACGCTCTCGCCCTTGGAGGCCGAGGAGCTGCCCTGGTCCGCGAAGCCCAGCACGTGGCCGCCCAGGTCGAGCATGGCCGCCTCGAAGCTGAGACGCGTGCGGGTGCTCGGCTCGTAGAATAGGGTCGCCAGCTTTTTGCGCGCCGCGCTGTCCTGGAAATCCGCCGGCCGGGCGATGATTTCGTCGGCCAATTGCAGCAGCGCGCCGGTCTCCTCTACGGTCAGGTCCTGGATCTCGATCAAATGCCGCATATGCATTCCTCCTTTAGTCGCACGAGAGGGCAAAAATCCTCACTAATATAGGGGTTTTTTTACAACATTTCCATCCACCCGCCGTCCGACGGGTTGTCCCGGAATGCCTTGAGGGCCGCGATGGCCTCCGGCGCGAGGTAGCCCGTCTCCGCGGCGACCTCCACGAGGGCGTCGAAGCCTGTCAGGCTGGTGTTCTCCACGTCGGCGGCGGCCAGCCTGTCGAGGCCTTTTTTCATGCCGTAGGTGAAGATGCTCACGATGCCCAGGACCTCGGCCCCGGCCTCGCGCAGGATGTCCACGACCTCGATGACGCTGCCCGCGGTGGAGATCAGGTCCTCCACCACGACGACCTTCTGCCCGGGCGTCACGCGGCCCTCGATCTGCTGGCCGCGGCCATGGGCCTTCGCCGCGCCGCCGCGCACATAGCCCGTGGGCAGCTCCATCAGCCAGGCGGCCAGGGCCGCATAGCCGATGCCCGAGGTGCTGGTGCCGATGACGGCCTGGCAATCGGGATATTTCTCTTTGATGACCTGCACGTAGCCCTCGGCGATGTTTTTGCGCACGGCGGGCTCGGCGTAGGTGATGCGGTTGTCGCAGTAGATGGGCGACTGGATGCCGCTGGCCCAGGTGAAGGGGGCCTCGGGGCGCAGGAAGACGGCCTGGGTTTGCAGAAGGTCTGAGGCGATGTGGCGGGACAGGTTGGTCATGGTGGTTCTCCTTATTGGATTTGTATTTTATCCCCGGCGGGCCAATGGCTCGCCCTACGAGGATTCCGCCAATAGCGGATGTGGAATACGTGTGCGGCTTCGCCATTGGCGAAACACTCGTAGGGCGTTGCATTGCAGCGCCGCCACCACGGTTCAAGCCCCCAAAAACTCCTTAACGCATCTTCTGTACGCCCCCAACGGGTCCGCCGCCGCGATGATGGGGCGGCCCACCACGATGTAGTCCGAACCGGACTGGCGGGCCTTCGCAGGGGTCATGATGCGGGTTTGGTCGTCGGCGGCGCTGTCGGCGAAGCGTATGCCCGGGGTGACGGTGAGAAAATCCTGCCCGCAGGCGGCCTTCACGCCCGCGGCCTCCAGGGGCGAGCACACCACGCCGTCGAGGCCCGCGGCCTTGGCGTTCTGGGCGTAGCGCAATACAGTCTGCTCCATCTCGAAGGGGATGAGCAATTCTTTATTGAGCTGCTCCTGGCTGGTGGAGGTCAGCTGCGTGACGGCGATGACCATGGGGCGGGTGCCGTCGGGCCGGGTGAGGCTCTCCAGCGCGGCGCGCATCATCTCGCCCGCGCCCGCCGCGTGCACGTTGACGATGTCCGCCCCCAGCCGGGACAGCGCCGCGGCGGCTTTTTTGACCGTGTTGGGGATGTCGTGCAGCTTCAGGTCCAGGAACAGCCTGTGGCCCCTGCGCTTGATCTCCCGCGCGATGTCCGGTCCCTCGGAGTAGAACAGCTCCATGCCGATTTTCACATAGGGCTTTTCACCCGCGGGGAACAGGGCGAGGAAGTCGAAGACCTCCTTGGAAGAGGAGAAATCCAGGGGGATGATGACGTCTTTTGGCATGGGGGAGCCTCCTTTATTTCATCAATGATAACACTGGATACACCAGGCAGGTTAAGTACGTCCACACCACCCGGATACCGCCGGATTCGCCCACGTTGACTTTGTTCATCAGGTCCACGGCCGGGCCGGTGCATGCCTCGCGGTAGCGCAGGGTCTTTTCGACGTATTTGCTGCCGTCCTTCAGGATGAATACGCGCACGCCGCGGTCGGCGTCGGCGTTGCAGAAGGGGTTGAATCCGGCGCTGGCCGTATTGATCAGGTCCACGCCGTCCGCCGGGACGACAAAGTTGTTCGTGTGGTCGTGGCCCACGACGATGGCCTGCACGTTGCCCTCTTCGCGCAGGATTGCCAGCTCGCCCTGGTATTGCTCCGCGCTGGGCGGACAGGGGCGCTCGCGGCAATAATTATATTCCGACTGGCCGGGCACTTCGTATCCCGCGGGGCCGCTGGTGATGTAGTCGAAAATTTCCGGTACGATGACGTGCTGAAAGACCATGGCCGGGACATCCCGGTTGTTCGCGCTCACCAGCCAATCGATCTGGTCTTTTTTGACGGCGTCCGAGTGGGAGTCCATCAGGAACAGCTGGTATTTCTCATTTCCCTGTGCGTCCAGGATGGGCAAACGGTAGTCCGCGTATTCGTCCGGCGCGGTGAAGACGTTGTAGCTCTTGTATATCGCCCACTGACCCTCGCGGCTCAGGCTGTCCTGGGCGTCGTGGTTGCCGTAGGCCATGGCCACCGGCACGCCCGCCTTCTGGAAGATTTTCATGTACTGCCCGATAGCGAGCTTCGCGTATGCCCGGTAGAGGGACTCTGGCAGGCCGGGGATGAAGTTGGCGATGTTGTCCCCGGTGAGGACAACCAGATCGGGCTTTTCGAGGGCCAGGGTGTTTTTGATCAGGTGCTTGGCCGCCGGGCTGAGAAAGCCGATGTCCTGAAAATCCGTCATCTGCACGATTTTGAACGTGCCGTCGTCATTGAAATGCAAGGTGGTGTCCTCCTGTGCCCCGGCAAAGATCGGTGTCGCCATAAGCAGGCCACACCCTAAAATGAATGCGAGGAATTTTTTCATGAATGCGCCCCTCCTATGATATCTTTCAGTCCTGTGATTCCAAGTTCTTTCATCGCGCCCGGCAGGTCTTCGATGATCTCCTTGCAGGCGTAGGGATTCACCAGGTTGGCAGCGCCCACCTGCACGGCCGACGCCCCGGCGAGCATCATCTCGATGACGTCGCGGGCGCTTCTCACCCCGCCCATGCCGATAATGGGGATGCTCACGGCCTCAAACACCTGGTACACCATGCGCAGCGCCACCGGGAAGACCGCCGGGCCGGACAGCCCGCCGACCTTGTTCGCCAGCACGGGCCTGCGGGTTTTCAGGTCGATACGCATGCCCAGCAGGGTGTTGATCAGGCTCAGGCCGTCGGCCCCGGCGGCTTCACACGCCCGGGCGATGGCGCAGATATCCGTCACGTTGGGCGAAAGCTTGACGTACAGCGGCTTTGTGCTGACTTTTTTGCAGGCAGCGGTCACTTCTGCCGCTGTCTCCGGGCATACGCCGAAGGCCGCGCCGCCCCCGTGCACGTTGGGGCAGCTGATGTTCAGCTCGATGATCCCCACCTGGTCGCAGCGGGAGATCATCTCACAGCACTGCGTATATTCTTCAAGGGAAAAGCCCGATATGTTCGCGATCAGGGGCTGGTGGAAATGCTGCTTCAGCCGAGGCAATTCCTCGTCGATCACGGCTTTGATGCCCGGGTTTTGCAGGCCCACTGAGTTGAGCATCCCGGCCTCGCACTCGGCCACCCGGGGCAGCTCGTTGCCGAAGCGGGACGCGAGGGTAGTCCCCTTGAACGAGAACGAGCCGAGGATGTCGATGTCGTAGAACGCGCGGAACTCCTGCCCGTAGCCGAAGCAGCCGCTGGCGGGGATGACGGGGTTTTGGAGGGCTACGCCGGAGAGTGTTACGCTCAGGTCCATATGATTTCCTCCTTCGTGAGGACGGGGCCATCTTTGCAAATTCTCTTGTAGCCCGCAATTGTCTTGCATGAGCACACCATGCACGCCCCGAAGCCGCAGGCCATGCGCCGCTCGAAGCTCAGCTGCATGTGGCCGGGCGGCAGGTCTTTCGCCTGGTTGTAGACCGCGCGCAGCATGGGCTCCGGGCCGCAGGCGTACAATGCATCATATGCCAGCCCAGGCAGCGCGTCCGTGACGAAGCCGCCGACCACGACGATGGTCTCGCAGATTTGCTCGAACGCCTGCTTGTAGAAGACGTCTTCCGCCGTATTGAAGCCCAGCACAGCGGTGGGCTCCTGCCCGGCTTTGACGAGCTCTTTGGCGAGATAGTACAGCGGCGGCACGCCCACCCCGCCGCCCAGCAGCAGGGGCCTGCGCGCGGGCACGATGGCATAGCCGTTGCCCAAGCCGGTCAGGGCGTTGATGGTCTCCCCTGGCACGTACTGCGCGAGGCGGGCCGTCCCCTGCCCCACCACTTTGTATATGAGCGTGAGGGTTTGGCCGTCCCAGTCGCAGATTGAAATGGGGCGGCGCAGGTAGTGGCCGTCGATGGCGAGGTTGACGAACTGGCCGGGGCGCATATCAATTGTCAATTGACAATTGACAATTGAGAGTTGCAGCTCGAACACGTCGCGGGCGATGGGTTTATTCGCTATGACTGTGAAGTCGATCAGTTGCATATGCCGTATACCTCCCAGCCCTTGAATGGTGTGGACTTGCCCTTTGATTCGAATTTTTCCGGGTCGATTGTGTATTTCTTCTCCAGGTCCCAGGCGTATGTGCCGGAGATTTTGCGGCCTGTCCAGCTTTCCAGCAGGCGGCAAGGATTGTCGGACATGACCTCGACCAGCTTTTCGAGGGTCATGAACCCTTCGCGCACCAGCCTGGTATACAGCACCGGGAAGGCCGTCTCCAGGCCTACGATGCCGTTCAGGCTGCGCGCGAAGCCGCGTGATTTTTCTTCTTTTGTGTGGGGCGCGTGGTCGGTGGCGACGCAGTCGATTGTACCGTCCAGCAGGGCTTCGAGCAAAGCCGCCCTGTCTTCCGGGCCGCGCAGGGGCGGGTTCATCTTGAAGCGGCCGTCGTCCTCGCATTCTTCTTTTGTGAGGAGCAGGTAGTGGGGGGCTGTTTCGCAGGTCACGGGCACGCCTGCTTGTTTCGCCTTCCGAATGAGTTCGACGCTCTCTTTTGTTGATACATGGCACACGTGGTAGCGGCAGCCCGTCTGGCGGGCAAGCTCCAGGTCGCGGGCCAGGGGGACCCACTCGCTGGCCGGGGAATCGCCGAGGCTGGGGTCCTCGCAGTGGGAGAGGATGGGTTTGCCGCAGGCCCTGGCGCGCTCCATGGCCCCGCGCATGAGGGCGCCGTCGCGGACGCCCACGCCGTCGTCGGAGAAGCCGCACACGAACGGCGCGAGGGCCTCCATTTCGCTGAGGGCGCCCTCCCCCTTTTGGCCCATGGTGATGCAGCCCACGGGGAACACGGGAATTTTGGCGTCCCGGGCGATGATGTCGAGCTCGATTTGCAGGTGCTCCGGTGTGTCCGGCGGGGGGGCGAGGTTCGGCATGGCGCACACGGCGATGTACCCACCATGCAAGGCCGCCTTGCTGCCCGTGGCGATGGTCTCTTTCGAAGAAAGACCGGGCTCCCGGAAATGCACATGCAAATCCACGAAACCCGGTAATATTGTGTATCCGTTACGTCTGTCGAACATTGAGGCATCCCTCCCGCTCTACATGCCATTATAACACGGGCGCGGGAAAATGTAAAGCAAAATTTTAAATATACGTATCACTTCACTTTTTACGAGGCGGCTTGACATTGCTGTCCGGCATAACCGCGCCATCTATCTTTCCGATTTTTGTTTCATGGTCCCGGATGCTGTCCCGGATTAGTACAAGAATGTGGCTGTTGAGAGAACGCCCTTCATACTCCGCGACAAAACTCAACTTAGCAAGCATCTCTTCCTCAATGCGGATAGACAGGCTCTTAACGGCCATTGATTTACCTCCAAAAAAATAAATATATTGCATATTTATTTTATGACTTTTTTGTGCTATAATGGGTCGTATAAATATACTGTATATCTATTTTATTTCAGGGATGACCACAGTCAACACAACCGATAATCATCAGGAAGGAGTACAACTAAAATGCCCAAGCCTACTTTAGTAGAATTAATGAGAAATCCGTATTCCAGGCAGGTGCTGCTTGATTTACAGGCAGAAAGGTGTAAGTGCTGTGCACAGGACATGCGGCCGGTGACGTTTACCCTCGAGTATGGACACAAAATGCAACGGTTAATCAAGGCGCACCGAAACAGGCTTTTACTGAAAGTATATTCGATTTACCTCAATTTATTATGCCTTTTTAGGAATCAATAAAAAACAGGCCCTGCCTTTCAGCAGAGCCTGTAGGGTTGGCATTCACTTAGCTTGCCTGGAAGCTCATCGTAAAGTTGTGCGACCTTATGGCCGTCGAGCCGAAGAAATACAGCCTCGCCTCGCCGCCCGTGAGCGTCCTGTCGCCGATCTGGAACTGTTCCACATAGCCGTTGGCGTCCGTGCGCAGGATCTTCAGCCATTGGGAGGCGTCCGCGCCCAGGGTGATGGCCTTGGCGGGGTACTTGCTGTTGTAGGCGCTCACCAGCTCCCTGATCCGGCTGGTGGTGAAGGTGGGGTAGCTGCGGTCCACCGCCTCGGGGCTCGCCACGCCGCCCGCAAGGTAGGGCAGGGGGGCGTTGCCGCTCCAGGCGTATTGCGCGCTGGCGGTGTAGCCGCAGCAGGAGGCGTAGTACAGGGTCTCGGCCGTCTGGCCATTGTATGTGACGTATTTGCCCAGCACGCTGTTTGCCAGGGAGAGCATCTTCTCGTGGAACTGCTTGCAGAAGTTGGAGTTCCAGTCGGCGGCGGGCAGCAGCACCTGGTTGGTGTTGGTGGTGCTGAAGCTGTTGCGCTTGGCGATGGTGTAGGCGCACACCATCTGGGCCTTGATGGCCTCGTCCGGCACCACGCCGCAGCGCCCGATCTCCGCATAGGCCACGCGCGCCAGGTACTCCTTCAGCGGGATGCTGGCGCCCCCATGGGTGACGGTGGACGGACGGCCCGCGTCGTTGGAGAGGGCGACGCCCGGGTAGTAGTGCTTGATGATCTGCTCGTAGCTCTTGCCCTGCTTGCCCAGGACGATGGCGCCCTCCTGGCTCAGGCCCACGCCGTGCCCGTAGCCTGCCACCGAGAAGCTGTAAACCCCGTTGGAGGCGGGCTGGGCGATTGTCGTGGTCGTGGTGGTCGTGGTTGTGGTGGTAATCGTCGTCGTGGTGGGATCCGTGGCACCTGTGGTCGGGTCCGTGGGGGCGGTCGTCGCCTGCGTGGTCGGCACAAGCGCATCCTGGATGGCCTGCAGCAGGTTGAGCAACCATTGGATGAAATCCAGCAGCATCTGGCCGCAGTTCTGCTCGTATTGAGGATCGAGGGGGTTGACGCTGAAGGGCGCTTCCGCCTGCACGCCCGCACGCGCCTGCACCTCGGCCGCGGCCTGCAGCAGCAGCGCCGACACCACGGCCGGGTCATAGTCCGCCGGCGCAGGGGCGTTTTCCGCCGGCGCGGCAGTTGTCGCCGGTGCGGCGGTGGTGTTGGGCGCAGCGGTGGTGGTCAGCAGCGCGGAATCCAGGACCACAGCGTCGCCCGCCCGGTACTGCGCCCGGCTGACCTGCTGCTCCTCGACGGCGCTCATCCGGTTCGCTCCGATGAACATGCCCGCCGCCGCGATGAGGGCCGCCAGGCCCCCCGCGAAGATCTTCCTGGCACGCCGGCGCGGCATGGCCTGCGGCTGCGGCTCGAGCTCCCGCATGGGCCTTCTCGGCGCGGGGGCGGGGGCCAAGGGGACGATAGCGTCCGGGGTGAGGGGCTCTATGGGTTCATAGGCGCTCAGGCGCGCGAAGACGTCGTCCACGGTCTGCGCGGCCGGGGCGATGGGGATCACGCGCCCGCCCGCCGCGCCGCGCAGGTACTGCGTGACCTTCGCCTCCATGGATTCCAGCAGGTCCATGCGCAGGGGGAGCACCAGCATGTGCTGCCTGCCGCAGCGCATGGCGAAGCCGTTGAAGCGCGCGTCCGGCGCGGTAAAGACGACCGACCCGGCGGGGAACATGGTGTCCTCCGGGTACTTTTTATGCGGCGTATGCGCCGCATTCTGCATCGCCGCGACGCCCTGATCCACCTCGACCGGCAGGCCAAGGGCCTCCAGCAGCTGCTCTTTTAAGCTGTAATAGTGGCGCGGCTCGGCAGCCACGACAAACAGGTCGCATTGCTTGATGCGGGCGGACAGGGCCTCCAGCAGCAGCGGGAGCATCCCCACCGCCACGGCCGCGGGCGGCTGCATGCCGGGGACGGCCTGCGCCATCCTGCGCCGGAGCCACTCGCATTCGTGCAGGAATGGCCCGCTTTCCAGAATAAACAATCCAGCTTTCCTCATTTTTACCATCCTTCTTTTTTTACGTCTTTTTGTTTTTACATCCTTGCCTAGGGTAGAGGTCTTTTTATATGCAGGCGGCTGGCTGCCGCCCTACATCCGGGTTTGCCGCAGGATTACGGCGCGATCCACCGCTCCGCGTCCTTGAACGGGTTGTCCTTCTTGAGCTTGTCGTAGAGGGCCTGGGGCAGGCGGGGGTTCGAGTTGGCCTTGACGCCCGACACCGAGAGGCTCTCGCCGGGGCGCACCAAGCGGGCGACGACGTAGAGGAACTCGTAATCGAAGTCGTAGATGCAAGTCTGCAGGGAGATCAGCTTGTCGCCGTACGCCACGTCCACATCGGTATTCACGTAGGTGCGGGCCTTGATCTGCCGCACGTAGCCGTTGAAGCTGTCCGCGCTGGGGAAATCCGTGGTGTTGGCCGCGAAGGAGTAGCCGTTGTCGTCCTGGTCCCTGCCGTTGATTGCCAGCACCGACACGATCTTGTACTTGTTGACGGTGCCGTCGGCCAGCTCCAAGGTGATGATGGGGTTGTTCTGCACCACGCCGGCCTGCTTGTAGCGCGTGAGATACGTGAAGATGGTGCCGTTGCTCATATGGTGGCCGTAGATGACCAGGTTGGTGGACACGGGGCTGAAATTGCAGCGGTAGTCCACGAAGGGGTTGCCGTACTTGGACGGCTTGCGGTTGAAGTCGCGCTTAAGGTAGTAGCCGTTGTCCGCCGTCTGCACGATAGGCAGGTTGATGTCCGCGCCCGGGGCCTTCAGCCAGCCGATGTAGTCCTTGTTCATGGCCTTCAGCTCGTCGTGGGTCTTGCGCCGCATCTCAACGACGGGCTTCGTCTCGGGCTCGGTGGGCGGGGCGCCGTCGTCCGGCGGGGGTGCCTCGGTGGGCACGTCGGTGCCCTCGAATATTTCGATGAGCTGCCCGGTAAGTTGCTTGTTGCGTGCGGGGTCGATCACCATCACCCAGGCCAGCACCAGCGCGCACACGAATATGACCACCAGGCAACTGTCGAAGGCGGCCTTGCGCCGCTTCGTCTTCCTGCTGTCCCCCTTCAGGGGGATCATGTTTTTCTCGAAGAAGTTCTTTTTGCGCCGCGCGGGCGGCGTATTCACCACGGCGTCGAGTGCCTCCAGGGCGTCGTCCGACGCGGGTTTGCGTTCGTTGTCCATAGCTATGCTCCCCTTTCGCTCGCTTCAGTGCTCTCCCCTAGTGATCTGGTTTCAGGGCCTATTATACACCATTCCCCGGCGCGATGCAAGAAGAAACCTGTGAATTTTCCGTGGTTTCGCCTTTTTTTGGGTGGAATTGGGATAATTTGTTCATTTTTCGGTTTAGCAAAGTAAATCTCTGGCTAAAGCCAAGGCGTATTTCTCCGCCACAACACGGTTGTAGCCCCGGTCCGCGCGCCCGGTTTCCAGCTTTTCCTTGAGGCTTCGCGCGCCGTCGGTTGCGGCGAGATAGATCAGGCCGGCGGGCTTGTCAGTGCCCTCTGCGCCTGGGCCGGCGATGCCAGTGACTGAAACCGCGATGTCCGCGCCCGAGCGCTGCCGGGCCCCCTGGGCCATCTCGCGGGCACATTCTTCACTCACCGCGCCATAGCGCGAAAGCGTCCCGGCGGATACGCCTATCATTGCCATTTTCGCTTCATTGCTGTAGGTGACAAAAGAGCACAGGAACGCCCGCGACGCCCCCGGAACGTCCGTAAGCCGAGCGGCGATTCCCCCGCCGGTGCAGCTTTCGGCCAGGGCGAGGGTCTTTCCCCGCGCCGTAAGCAGGTCCAAAACTGTCTGCGCCAAATCTTTGTCGACGGCATAGACCGAATTTCCTAACACATTTTGCAATTTTTTTATCACGGGGTCGCACAGCGCTTCAGCCTCTTCCCGCGTTGACCCGTGGGCGCTCACCCGCAGGTAGGCCTCGCCCTCCTTGGCGTAGGGGGCAACCGTCGGGTTCTGCATGTCCAGCAGGTCCCCTGCGAGCTCCGCCATGCGGCTCTCGCCCAGGCGCACCGTGCGCACGTAATGCGAGACGATCACGCCGGAACCGAAGGGCTCCAGCAGGAGCAGCAGGCTTTTTTCCAGCATGGGCATCAGCTCCCGGGGCGGGCCGGGCAGCAGGGCCACGGCCTTCTCCCCCCGCCGGATGAAGCAGCCGGGGGCCGTGCCGTTTTCATTATATAGGACAGTGCAGCCCTCCGGCACGAGGGCCTGCTTCAAATTGCTCTGGGAACAGGGGTAGCCCCTGCGCTTGAAAAACGCTTCGATCTTGGCCAGCTGCGCCGTGTCCTCCACCAGGGGCAGGCCCAGGGCCTCCGCCACGACCTCCTTGGTCAGGTCGTCCGCCGTGGGGCCAAGGCCGCCAGTGAGGATCACGATGTCGCTGCGCCCGAGGGCCTGGAGGAAATCCTCTTTGAGCCGCCCGGGGTTGTCCCCCACGGTCAGCGTGCGCTGCACCGAAATGCCGAGGGCGGCCAGCCTGTCGCAGAGGATCTGGGCGTCCCTGTTGAGGATTTCGCCCAACAGGAGCTCCGTGCCTACGTTGATGATTTCGCAGAGTTTCAAAGTCATCACCTTTCTTTTAGTAAGCCGCAAAGCGGTCAGCCGCTCCGCGGAACCCTTCCTCTACTTTTGCAGCGCTAAGGCCTACAAAAGTCACCCGAGGTGACAGCTCCTTCCACGGGAAGGAGCCTGGGGGATTAGGCGTAAGCAGGCTATGCAATTACAAGGCAGTGGTAGAAAATGTCGTTTGACTTAAATCCCCCAGGCCTCCTCCCGTGGAGGAGGCTCCCGCCTCGGGCGGGTGGTGAAGGCATCCGCAGAGCGGCTGACCGCTTTGCAACGCTTTCCCCAATGAGGATCAATCTCAAAATTCCCACAACCCAATAATCCGCTCACCTTTGGATACCTTCGCGCCCGTGCGCTCGATGTAAATCCATTTCTGGGGCGCCTCGCCGTTCGTCCATTCCAGGATGGTGCTTTCATCAATCATGTGGTGCTCGGGATAATTCGCGTTGTCCATGGGGCAGTCCCACTTATACGGCAGGCTCAATATGGCGTGCCGCGCGATGCGTTTGACCTCTTGAAACGCCTGTGCCTGACTGCCCGTGAGATGCTCGAACACCTGCAGCGCAATGAACAGGTCATATTTTTTGGAAACCGGCCAGGGCGTTTTCGTGGCGTCGTGCAGATATTCTATCGCCTTCACATTCGCGGGGACGCCCCATAGGTCGACTTCCGGCTTGCGCATGATATCAGAATTTTTCACAACGGTGAACAGAGCGGGCCCGAGCTCCAGCACGCTGCGCGGGTCGATCTGCTCAACCAGCTTGATGACCTCCCGAAAATACGCCCACCGCCCCGCGTAGTATTCCTCCCTGGGGCGGCTCAGCGCGGTGAAGTCGTCGAAGGTTATACAGTCCATAGGTCACACCCCGTCAATCCCATAATACGCCGCCCCCGCGACGGCCTCGTCAATCAGCCTGTCCATGTCCAGCGCGGCCTCGGCCCTTTCGAGCATCGCAGGCTTGGGCCTTGTGCGCGGGTGGCGCGGCGTGAACACTGTGCAGCAGTCCTCGTAGGGCAGGATGGAGGTCTCGAAG
>Ga0082212_10003432_pt1 | contig 22486 bp, 26 predicted proteins | sample TergutNt197P3_FD_71548 | JGI IMG/M metagenome (GOLD analysis project Ga0082212, IMG submission 71548) | Neocapritermes taracua P3 segment gut microbial communities from Petit-Saut dam, French Guiana - Nt197 P3 | ecosystem: Host-associated > Arthropoda: Insects > Digestive system > Gut ...
GACGACCCCGGAGCTGCTGCTAAGATCAAGAACGGTCTTGACAATCAATTACAGGCAGCGTTGCTGAAACTATCTAAACATACTTTAAAAACAGAAATCGATTTTAATTTAAATGGCATTGTGCCTTCATATGATACGGAATCGATGGTGCCTTCTTGGTGTATTGATTACTTGCTAGCGGGACTGTACTTTTCCGTGTTCTATATGAGATCAGGCGAGATATATCGGAGTTGCGCCAAATGCGGACGTCTATTCCAAATAAGTATAACTTCGGCAAAAAAGAAATATTGCAGTGACAGTTGCAGGAATGCCATGGCTCAGCATAACCACCGTCTTAGGAACATCGCAAGAGAAGCAAATGCCTCCGGGGACAGTAGACAGTAGAATTGAAAAACTATTATTGCTTTAATACAGTAGACGGAAGAAAAATACGCGCTTTAGGTTATCGTTGGCATTACAGGCAAAACCATAAAACTGTGATGCTACTGTCTGCTGTCCGTTGGAGTAATTGCCAAGTGGTCTGCTAATTCATCTGCTGTGTAGTGTCTACTGTCTTCAATTGAGCAGACATGGGCGTACTGTACGCCCATGTCTGACATATCACAAATATACATACAAGTTTTCGAGAAACCCTATATCCTGCCTTTTGCTGATAGTAACCGGTGACAGGTTCTGCTTATAAAACTCACCCATAATAGCGTCGTTATTTCTCTCTTTAAGCTCTTTCTGGGCTAAAAGAAGTGATTTTTTCTTCGGTATCAGATCAATGAGCCGTAGCATTTTGCGCCGCATCGTTGCATTTTTGACATTGGATTCGACAATCTTGACAGCTTGATGCTTTTTGTAAAAATCGCCGAACGGGATTATCCAAATTATTGTGTCAGTAGCAACCTTCCAACCGATCTCTGCCAGTTCTGTGATCCGCTGATCTGTGTCGTCCTGATCCGTGTACTTCCTGATGGCTTTCTGAGACGTCAATTTTACCTCAATGGTCATAACACCCTTTGATTTCTTCGTATTTGTGACAGCTTTTTTATCATAAGCAGAGAATTCAATACCGTTTGAATTGCCTACGAGATTGAACCTGACGTCCTTATTGAATCTTTTATCGCCTTTCCCATACTTGGGGGAGAAGCCTTTCACTTTCCCGATATTATTCAGGACTCGGATATATGCAGTTACAAGCTCCCGATCATCAAATCTCACATTACCAGAAACAATAACACTGATTAGCCTGAAATCGTTCAATGAGAATTCGTGATCGAAATAACTATCAATGCAGTCCTCGAGCTCCCGAAGCACCTTTTTGATGTTCTTTTTGGTCGGCTCCCATTGATCGGTTGTATCTTCACTGTCGAGCAGGAGCCTAGGATATACGACAAGCTTTATTCTCTTCCTTGCATCGTTATGGTATTCCACCTTGATCCCTTTCGGCATCAGAGCTTCGTCAATATATCCGAAGTCGGTTCTACGCACTTTTTGATATGACATTTTTGCATTTTTTCGGGCATTTTCAATCAGCTCTTTGAACTTGTCTATTTCTATATTTAGCGATAAATCGAATGATTTAATAAAATAATTCATCTGGATACCTCCGTTAAAATCTTACTAATTTGTTATGAAAGGTTACTGCTTTTATCAATACAACCTGCATGAGCAGACAGCATTAAGGACTCCCGGTTATGGTTTACAGGACAATTTTACTGTAGGAATGAAGATATTTCCTGCATCTCTCAAACAAGAAACGAGCCATTTTGCAGGGCATAGCCAATAGGAAAAATAATAACGGTTGATCCTATAGCGGCCCACCGGACATAACAGTTTTATTGCTAGTCCAATAGGTAGCGATAGCAGGGAAACAAACAGTATTGCCCCCTGCGTATACCCATTATAATTAAGCACACCTTGCAACCAAAATGTAATTAATATAGGAGGAGTAAAACATGCTGAGAGAAAAAGAAGAATGTGTATTGAATCAATTTCTTTGCGATATGTGCGAAGCGATAATGCCAATTTGCTGGGAGAACAGTAAGTTGACGGAAGACGAAAAAGCAGATTTCAGTGAGGATGAACGGCGGGCGGCTTATAACCACGCTTGTCTCAGTTTCGCCTTTGATGCTATCATGGGACAGGGAGAAGAATCGAAGTGGCTGGCTTCCCTTTTTAATTCCATTGTGGTCCGCTACGATGACGGTCTCCGTGATATACTCGCGTACGATAGGGTTTACAATATAATATGAGTTTTACTCCATTAACTTCCCATAGTCGAATTCTTTCATAACTGCTTGGCTTAACGGGAAGTTGGAAAATAAATTGACAGTACACTTTTTCCTTAGAAGCCTTGCCCTGCCAACGGCTTGTTCCAACTCACTCTCGATTATATAGAATTGAATAGCCCTCATAATCAAGTCATCGTAAGTAGTAAAGCGGAATCTGTATCCATTGTGTTCAACGGAGGCAACAGGTTTCAATTTTGCCCCAATACTCGACTCAAGCCCCAAAGAGTAAGCGAACAGTTTATAAATCCACTCCGGCTGATGTGGTGTACCGATCACATCTATATTCTTGCCCTTCATAAAGTCGCAGCCGGCTGTATTTCCAAAATGTAGTTCGCCAAAATGGTATTTCATAAATGTAATTGTATACATAAAGCCAGACAATTTCTTTATTCTTTCCAGAACGGCATTGTCTTTATCAATGTCAGTTCGGCTCATCGACTTGTCATAATACTGATTAAGAACACCTTCGTACTCTGCCTTCATGCACTCGTGGAATACCATGTTATCTTTGCCGAGATAGAGTTCGCAGACCTGTTCATCAACAGTGGCTGATACCATGATATATTTTGCATCCTTACTTAGTTTCACCTGATTCATAAAACTTACACAGTCTTCCTGTAGATTATTATCCCAGCCAGACGCCCTACGATAGCAGAAGTATTCGGCTGAGCAAAGTGATGGTATGTCGACCCCCATCGCTATACCATCATAATTCTTTTTATCGTAGAAGATTTTTTTTAGCTTGAAAATCTCGTCTGTCTTACCATGTTTCAGGATTAGGTTCACCTTCTTTGAGATTGCACTCTCGGGTGCAGTCTTCTTCCTGATTTTTTTTAGTTCGGATATATACACATCAGTCTTGTTCGGAATAATACTATTGAATATAAAATCCTCGTCAATGATTACCAGATCGTACTTGCGGACATCCATATTCTGCAGCCGTTTATGTGTTGTTATGGCATGACCATTGTGATTATAGAATTTCTCCAGTTCACTCAGAAACTTATGGATTAGTGGCGAACACTCTGGATCATCCTCACCGACAACTGTTCTGAGGTATTGAATTATTGATTTTCCTGAGCTATACAGCTTTTCTATATGCTCCCATACATCCACTGGCAAATCGTCTTTCTCTTCACGCAACGAAGGGGATGCAACCATTGTAATCCCCATCTTTTTTGCCCTTTTTAACACCTCGCCTTTTAGTTTGTTGGTCGGCACAGCTATAAGTATCCTTAACGGTGAACTCTTAAGCAGTCTAAGATATGTCTCAGTTTTTCCGATAGCCGTTTGAGCCTTGATGATGTACCACAGCTTTTTGGTAGCATCCATAGCTTCATTGAGCGCTTTCTCAAAATCTTCCTCAGCTTCTTTGATCGGGACAAAATGCTCAACATAGTTAGCAAGCTTTTCTATCTGATGATATCCGGGCTTTGAAGTAGATAACATATTTGTTCCGTGACGGCACAGATTTTTATAAGGGCAGAACCCATCACATGAAAAAGGTTTATAGTCCTTCACATAATGGAGATAATAATCCCAGTCTATATACTTTTTTGGTCGATCATCATAATACGAGTGATACCTTATTGTTTCTTTCAACTGAGCAGAGCCAGACTCAACCAGTGATAGATTTGTTGCCAGTCCAAACAACTCATTGTGATGAAGCTTTCTTTTACCAGATACAAACTCTTGGTACAACCGGCAACTAGAACTGATGTTTTTCAGCACAGATGATCTATATGGAAGATGAACACCGGGCTTGATCTTGTCGCCAGAGGTACTGGTACTATCCTCACTCATATTTACCAAGTATTGTAGATATGGTAATTTACCACCAGATGCAGCTAGCATAATAGTAGTGTTTGGTGAAGAATTACCATCAGGGTTACTAACATTCTCAGCTACTGTAATATCCAGTTGATTGCTCTTGTTCAATGCTATACCAGTTTTTCTGGAGAACTCTGCTATTTTGCTTTTATAATGTGTAATGCCATATTTGTCTTTCAAGAACAGCGACATATTACGGAAAAGTGACTCAATGTTTATCTCTGGTGTTGAATCATCGTAATGTAAAAGCCCTTTGCCACCGTAGTACATTCTGGAGATGTCTTTGCTACATGGGTCAGCTTCAGGAAAAATGGTTGTCAATGCTTGTAGCATAGCACCGGCTATCCGCATATCTGATATAGAGGCATTATTAAGGAACACCACCCTGAACTTATCGTGATTCACGCTGGTTAGTGTGTCATAAGCAAATAACATCGGCAGTTCATATTCTTCTGCCCTTTTAATGACTTTTTCAAATGTTACTCCACCATCGAAATCAAGTACCAATAACTGTAGCTGCTCGAAATTCTCCCGTCTTCGTTTGCCATCTTTAAAAGTGGCGGGGCAGAACGTGTAGCCGCATTTCCCGACTTTATATGTGAACTCATCGAAATTTGCTGATTTCAGGTGTTCGACGTTTTTGCCGACCCTGTTGTTGATCCTTGCCGCCATATCTCCGCTGGGCTTAGTGCTGTTCCCTATATAGTCCATGCTGACTTTAACCCTATCCATATGCAAGTTGCTCCAATCCATGAAATGTTTTAAATTCATGTAGGAGTTGAATAAAAAAATAATGCAGAATTACAAAGGACAGTACGTAGCGCCCCTCGTTCTTCTGCATTGTTTTTATGTAAGTGTCTTCCCGATTGCTTTTTGCTGGATTCAGGTAATCATTTTCCCATCTTCCCACCGGCAAACCTGCCGACTGAGCCAATCATTTGCATACATACGCTCATCGCTGCCGCCAGACCTGCTGGAATGGGTAATATCTGCTACGAATGCAGCCAGCAGCTCCCCGGGCTTTGCGTCATGGTCAAGAGCAACATCAACGAGCATAACATACTCTTCATATGTGATGCTGACATAGATCCTTTTCATCCTGTACCTCCAAATACATTATTCCAATCTCAGTAAGCCGATACGAACCCACTCTCTGCTACAATCAAGTGGTCGTCAAGCCGGACACCAAGCAACTCCCCGGCACTCCGGATGCGCCTAGTGACCTCCATGTCTTGCTCTGATATATCCAGCATACCCGACGGATGGTTATGACCAAGGATTATTGAAGCTGCCCTATCCTCGATCGCGGGGGAGAATACCTCCCGTGGATGGACCAGGGATGACATCAGCGTACCGATGGTAATAGTCCTGCAGTTTATAAGCCGCCTTGCCCCATCAAGCGTAATCATTACAAAGTGTTCCTGCTTTTTATCCTTGATGAAATCTAATAATTCAGCGGCTTTCTCAGCAGAGTCGATCAACGGCGCTGTCTGTTTTGTGAACTTCCGCTGCCAGAATTCCAATGTGGCAAAGATCATAGCAGCCTTGGCATTGCCAATTCCCTTTATTTTCCTGACGTCATCTATAGTGATACTGTCGATACCAATTCTTTGTATTAACGCATTGAGGTTTTTTGCGACTTTCCTGAAATCGTTGTCCTTAACGCCACTGCCGATAAGCACCTGCAGAAGCTCAACATCTGTCAATGAAGCGGCACCTCTCCTTTTCAGCTTTTCCCTTGGTAATTCTTGATACTTCATCAGTTTTTCACCTCAAACCAGCCCTAGATAGGCGATGTCTTCAAGTTCACTAACCAGCCCATCAAAATCCTCGGACTCGCCCAACACGTCAGCCAAGCAACTGACTACATATAGATCCGCACCGAACCGGTCTGCGAGGCTAGCTAAGTAGTCAGCCCGATCTTCATACCCATTCCTTATATAGACGCTCTTCTTTGTTTCCACCCGTAGACCATTTGGATCATCAACATAGTACCTGCAAACGAACGGGTTGAATATAGCAGTGCACCGTACGCCGTTATAGTCAGCCAAGTATAGATTATCCCCGATCTTCTCGATGATAGTCGCCTCGGCAAGCTGGCTCTGCCCTCCTTTTTTCAGGGAATGGATATAGCACTCGCACCTGTCGATGTAGTTACCCTTAGCAGGGTACTTCACCATATACTCGCTCATAGTGCAGCATCCCCCAGCCCCGTAATTCATGTCATCCGGCTCAATGTCCAGGAGCCCATCTACAGGTATGTCAATCTCGTATAAAGTTATGAGGCTGCCCCAATGGTTGACATAAATATTCCTTGCTATCTGGACAGCGTCGCCCTGGCAATCGTCATCATGCCGTACTTCGTACAAGTGGTATCCACAAGGCACCGTACCGCGTTCTATCCGTGATGGAGTGAATAACGCTGGCTTTCCCAGTATTTCCACTTCCTCGAACTGTTCCTCCATAGCGTTTACTCTTACCATTTTAGCCACTCTCCTTATTACCCTGCATATACGGGGTTTCTTCTACGACGTCATGCAAATCGTGGCTGACCGACGCCCAGACCACAGTTCCGTCGTAATACGCTTTATCTGCTTTTTTACGTGCTTCATCCTCACAGGTTGCACTAACTATGACAGACCCGTAGGAAGTTGACGTGACACTGACCCTAAATTTTGCCATGTTGCCCACCCCCATCATTTTTGGCTTTCCGGGCCTCGAAAGCAACGCTCTCGAAATCCCCAGCATCAAGTATGTGTTCGCTGTCATACCAGTCATCAGAAACAATCCGCTCTGCTTCACCACGGGACGAAGCATTGACATTGACTGTCTTTTTCAGCGTTTCAGTGATCGTGACCTCGTACAGATCCAGCATTTTATTGTCTGAGTTTTTTTGTGATTCCATGTATGCACCAATATTATCTATACATCCGTCGCGTGCCCATGCCACCGTGTCGCAGTGGCTATAGCGGCTGCAGTTGTCCTCACACCAATCAAAATCCCGTTGCGTACCGTGCAAACAGCACATAAACCCGTCCACTGTCAAACTCCTTCCTATAACGATGCCACGGCAGAGCCCCTTGCGCTGGAGGCCCTGCCATAAATACATCTCCGCTACTTGCAGTAGCTGCATTGTTTAACTCTCAACAATATCCCCTATGTGCTGAATGAACTTGACTACTGATTTCGCCGCAGTCGCAATCGCAGCGACAGCCAGGATCACCAGCTCCGTGAGTTTCAGTTTGCCCATTTAAGATTTCCCCCTTGTCATATTATGGCTTTTGAGTTATGCCCCTGCAGCCATGCTCAGGAACTGTTGCTCCGACAAGACCGTTACCCCAAGAGCCTTAGCCTTGTCAAGCTTGCTACCGGCTTTCTCGCCGCATACCAGATAGTCTGTGTTTTTCGATACCGAACTCCCGGCTATGGCGCCAAGCGAACCGATCTTTGCGTTGATAGTATCCCGCGTGAAGTGTGCAAGTTTTCCCGTGACTACGATGGTGCTCCCGGCAAATGGCCCCCCGGGGGCTCCCTTGGTTGATTTCGCGTCTTTGTTTTCGATGCTTAACATTGTTTTTAGCTCCTTCCATAAATTATAATTGTCATTTTTTCTGAACCATTCGTGTATATTGCTGTGTAGGGTTTCCCCAAACCCGTCGAGCCGTGTGAAGTCAAACCTCTGGTACACAGCGTTTTCAAAGGCGTAGAGGTCCCCATTGAAATACCTGCCAAGTTCCCGGCTGGCTGTCCTGCCCACCATCGGAATGTCCATCGCTACTAAATACCGCTCGAATGTCGTATTGCGGCTTCGCTGTATGGACTCCCAAAGCCGCTGCCATGACCTCTCCCCGAACCCGTCCAACGCGACGATCTCCTTGGCGTGCCTATCCAGCCTGTATATATCCATATAGCTATTGAGCCAGCCTTTGCTTATGAACTTCTCCAGCGTGGTTTCCGACAGCCCCTCGATATCCATAGCCTTTTTCCAAGCGAAGTGGACGAACTGCCTGAGCCTCTGCATGGAGCATCCCATATTGTCGCAGTGGAGGGTTTCAGATCCCCCGCTTGTATCTATACGTACCGGAGATCCGCAACAGGGGCAAGCTGACGGGATGATGCTTTCGCTAAAACTGCCACGGTCAAGGTTCTCTTCGACATGGGGGATAATCATGTTGCGCTTGCTCACAAGTATCCGGCAACCCGGCATAAGCTCCATACTCTTAATGAATGCCAAGTTATGCAAGCTGGCGCGCGACACCTCGCAACCGTCGATCTCAACCGTGTCGAACAGCGCAATAGGCGACAGTTCCCCGGAACGCGACGGCGCCCATTCTATGCCACGGAGCACGGTTTCATGCAGGTCGTCGTCAAATTTGAAAGCTATGCCGTCTTTATAGTGGTGGCCCGTCCGTCCGCAGGACAGGGAGTACTGGATGCCGACGTAGGTGACGACGATGCCGTCTATTGGTATGCCATGCTCGTCAGCTGATGAACGGAGCCTGGCGATCATATCTTTGACCTCGTAAGCTAAGAGGCTTATATACCTTGGGATATGCTCGCATGGCGAGAACCCCTGACGCTTCAATGAGCGCAGTTTCAGGGCTTTGCTTGCCGATATCTCAGCATCCTCGTCTAGCCCCTCTATCACGTTGAACGGCGAGAACACAAGGCCCCTGCCGGCAATGGCGCCGGGGTCGTGGCACCGGATGGATCCCGCAGCCATGTTCCTGGCGTTTTTATATTTGTTCCCGCTGCTGTCTCGCAGGGTATCCCGCAGCCGCTCAAACGACGGCTTAGTAATGTAAACTTCCCCAACTATGACCAGCCTACGGTGGTATGGTATTTTAGCCGGGATACCCTCGATTGCACCGGCATTGTGGGTGACGTCCTCGCCAACGTCGCCATCGCCCCGTGTGGATGCCCGGGAAAGAACCCCATTGTCGTATTCGAGCTTCAAGGTCAAGCCGTCCAGCTTGTGCATGAACATCACCTGCTTTGAACCGATGAAATCCATGACGCCACCTATGTCCTTTGTCTTTTCCAGCGAAAGCAACGGTATGGAATGATAGGCTTTCTCAAGGCTCTCGACCGCTTTGAACCCAACCGTCTGAGTTGGCGAGTTGCTAAGATGAATCCCGGTGCTGTATTCCAGCCGCTCCAGTTCCTCATATTGGCGGTCATATACCGCGTCCGTGACTGTCGGTGCGTTCAAGGTGTAGTATTCGTACCTCCACTGGTTGAGCCGGGACACAAGATCCCGGTTTTTTTCTATTGGCGCTTGCTTCATGGCTGAACCCTCCTATATTACTGGAGCTGTGCAAGACGAGCATATGACGGAACCGTCCCGCTTCTGCTGGAAGCATTTGCTCCCGCACTTGCACTGCTTGTCCCGTTTTTTCTGCTCTTTGCTCAAGGTTTCCTTTATGTCCTTGAGCCGGCCGGCTGCCTCGCTTTCAGATACCGCAGACGGGTAGAAATACTTGCCGCGCTGTATGTAGAGTTTTGCACCCACAACGGCACCACGATCTCCGCTGGCCCTCTCGCCGGCCCAGGCTTCACGCAGGTACTCCATAACTATCAGCCTGCCGCCACCGGGGAGGTCATACTTGTAGAATGTCAGGTCTAGTTCAGGCTGCGAAACCCATATGCCCCATGCCTTGTAATCGTTAATGAATTCTTTTCTTTTTTGGTCGTTAGCCCATAGCTCTAAAAGCTCTTGGTCAGTATGCATTGTTTTCATCCCTCCGATTATTCATTGTTTTTGTGTTTAGCTGATACAGGGCCTCCGATATGGAAGCCCTGCAGCGTGGTTGATCTATCAAACGGCTTCTTCTACCACAGGCTCGGCATCTGCAGCGTTCAGCACCTCCACGAACTTCTGCCCGAAAGCCCTCGCGTTTGCTGCTTCATCGTGGCTGAGCGTGCTGACAGCCTCGAAGCTATACGTTGCATAAGGCATCCCGTCCCGGCTAGTGGCCTTTTCCAATGTGATCCTCGTAACGACGCCGGATATCGGTATCATCTTACCGATCAGCCTTGTCATGTACTTCTGGAAAATCAACTTGCTGGACACCGGGATACGGACGATGATCGGCATGATGCTGCCAGGGCGTAGTAGGAACAATTGGACACTTTCCTTGCAAGCCTTCCCGTTCGACTCGCTGCCATTGCCGTTACCCTTGGAGCCGAACTCGTTGTTGACGCAACGGCTGCAGGGGTTCCCATCATGCGATACCAAGCTGTCCTGGCTCCAACATACAGGCGGCGTACCCTCCACCGGGTCAGGGGTGTCCCAGTATGCACGGGGAGTTGTATAGTCAAGGATGATCCCAACCAGCTCTTTTTCCATCTCCTCGCCAGACAGCCCGGGGACGCTGAACGACGTTATCCCCCCGGACGGCGACTTTATGACATCGAAGAGCTGGTACGACAACGGCTGGTTCTTCAGGTTCTCGTTTATAACCTCCAAGGCGTTGCTTGTCAATGCGACATAGTCTGAGACGGCTGCCAGCGATGTATTTGGCATATTGATAATATTATCTGCCACAGGTTCATTTTCCACAGGCCCAGATTGTAGCTGCTCCGGTTGTTGGGACACCAATGCGTGAGGCTGGAGTTTGCCGCCTAGACGGTCTTTCAAATTAGTAGCTTCCATAGTTTCAATCCTCCTTTTCAGCTTGCCGCCTTAACAGTAAAGCGGCGGTGTGAATTCTTGTTTGCATACCTTTTATATAGCGTGGGGTGCTCTGCTTTCAGGGTCGTGCTGTCAAGCCGCTCCTGAATGACAGTCTTCCAAGTGATGACCCGGTCGCCGATACTGCCGGCTTCGTTCGCGCCCATCATCTGCTTCAATAGATTCTCGGCTTCTTGTTTTTGCTCGTTAAGGATATCCAACTGCTCACAGGCGGCGTCATACTGCTGGATCAAAGCCCCGGCTTCTTCTGGCAGCTCGATTTTTGATTTTGGTATGCTGTTCGGGAACCTCTTGTTGAGGAACTCGACCGAAGCATCAGAGCCGTCCAGCGGCGGGGGTATGGATTCTTCTACATGGTTCCAGAAACCCGATTCAAAGTTTATCAGTATTTCAATCAATTCCTCGTCGCGCTCGATGAACTTCCATTTAAAATTGTTGCCCCCGATCAGGACCGCGATGTACGCGCCTTTGGCTCCGGTGACGGCCATGTAGTGCATGACCTGCAGGATATATGCGTCCGGAATATTATCGCCTTGCCAATCACCGGCAAGGTATGCACTCGCTGTCTTTGCCTCGAATATGCAGGCTCCAAGGCTTGGGTGCTGGCATATACCGTCAAGGTTGGCAAGCATGAACGGATGCTCCTCGCTTTGCAGGATCTGCTTTATAGGCACCACATTGATGCCTGTGCGTTTGACAAACTCGTCCCGGACTATCGATTCAAGGAGCGTGCCCCAGTATGCAGGCTCCCCGCTTTCCGAATCCGGCATCTGCCCGGTTTTCTCCATCCAGAGCTCGATCGGTGATTTGTACTGGTTCATGCCACAAACCACTGAAGCGTCGGAGCCGCCGATACCCATACGGCGGTATTCAAGCCAATCTTCGTAGGGCAGGTTTTCTGTTGATGCTAATACAATTGCCAATTCTTTCATCTCACTTTCTTAAAATGGTCAATAAATAATCATGTTGGGATCCACAAGCCAACGCTTGCATTTCCTTAGTGATGCGAATGTTTCAATCCAAGCCTTGCCGTTTGAGTTGTCGATACCGATATAAACCCCGTTTATACGGGAATAGAAAAGGCCGGTAGGCTGCCGTTTGGCAACAATGATGCGGGCTTCTTCCGGGCTGACCTTTTCTATCCCGGCCTTACGCCGCTGACACGATTTCATAGGCTTTGTCGATCAGGGGGTTGCCCTCGATCGTCTTTGCGAACACGTTCTCCCGGTAGTTGACCGTCTCCCTGAGAGGCTTCGCGTGAGTTGCAAAGTCCGAGACGGCGCATATGAAGCGGTATGCGCTCTTGCTGACGTGCCGTAGGTCGGGGGCCTCGAAATAGCGAAGCATCAAATCGTCCCGGATGCTGGTGACGTTCTTCCTGTGTATGTCGGTTGGGTTGTCGTCCATCGGGAGCAGCATGTCGATGTACTCCAATACCTTGCTTTCGCTCAGTTTGATCTTAGATAATCTGCTGAACTCCGAGCCTAGCCCCTGCATATACTTCCCTGCAAGCATAAGGGTGTTGTGGGCTTCATCCATCTTGGCAGCCAGATCCCCGACATGGACAGTTGACCATATCCGTCTTGCGGACCTCAGTGAGATGTTCAGCGTGTTCTGGCATACCACGCGAATTGGCGTCATTGCGACTTTTATTGAGCCGTTGCCGTCATGCGAGCTGCTGAACACCAAATAAGGTTCAATCTGCTCACCCTCGATGATGTACTTGTCAGGGAGCTTAGCAAGAATCCAGATCCGTTTCCCGTCGCCGATGCTACCTGCAGTTTCGTACCTGACGCCCTCGCCGAGCAGGGAATCGGTGAATGCGAACGCTTCGGAATTCTGCACCACCTTATACCTGTCTGTTACGACGCCAAGGACTTTGTCGTCGGTTTGCCTGACGTTGGCTTTATAGCCGGGGATGTGGTCGTAGGTGCTGGTCATGATCGGCCTCTGGATAACATTCCAGTCAAGCCCTGACTGCTCCAAGGCGTCAGATGAACTTAAAGCTTGTTCGACACAGACCCCAAGCCCGTGCCACGGCGCAACCCGTACATAGAACATAGTTTCTACATTTGCTGGCATTGAATTTCACTCCTTTTTCTAATATTTGCCTACTAGATCAGTAATTCTATTGCGACATTTGCAGCGAAAAATTATGGGGGATATGGGATCTTCTTTATCGTATTCTTCATCAATTCACCTCCGGATAAATAAGTAGCGCCGCCCGCTTTCGCGAGGGCGCCCCATAACATTACATAGTTAGAATATATCAGCGATTCTACAGGATATGCGGTTGTGGCAACAATTACAGTCTGGAACACATTGCTAATTGAATTTTTTGGTATTTTGCTTTGGTTTTATATAGAGCAGCTCCGGCAACAGTTTTTTAACAAGGCTGCACAAAACACGATTATGAAAGGTGGTACTGGTACGATGCCGGCAATTGATTTGAACAAAGCCTATGACGAGATTAAAGCTGCCTATACGCATAGTGGCAATACGGCAAAACCGCTGACATATCAGCAGCGGTCCTATGCAGATAGGAACTACAGCAATTCAGGCCCAAAATGGCTTGCATTCCGCAACAAGGCTGTCTTGGAGTCCGAGCGGCTGAGGGAGGAGTGCTACAGGCACTTGCTTCTTGACATATATATGAAGATACTCCCGTTCGATGACGGGTATGCCGACGGGGTACGTGGGCAGTGCAAGCAGGATGTTGACGGTTTCCTTGCGGACAAGAAAATGACCGGAGAGGATTATTTCAAGTCCGCATATGCAGAAACCAAGGCTCCGCTTCTTGAGTATATAATCCGTTCAGTCGGCAACATCGGCAAGATATACATGGAGACTGCCAAGGAAATATACGATGAGGCTAGTGATGCAGGGGTAGACATTGAACCCTATTCACCAGCGGAAGAGGACGTCGAGAATATGACAGTCGCTATCAAGGGCGACATGGAGTACGAGGACTTCGTGGACAGGCTCAAGAAAAAGACGATCAAAAAGATCGTCGATGATGTATCCAAACTTATTGTAGACAAGAAAAGCGAGGCAGAGATGGTTTTCGCCCCGAAAGAAAATGCGCGTATCACGGACTCAGCTTTTACAGTGGCGTTCGAGTACATAACGGAATCCTTTATTAAGGCACAGGTAGAATTGCCGACAAACAATGACGAGCTTATAGGGCTCGCCATCAGGGAATCCACATTGAACGTCATCGACTGTGTTTTCGAGCAGCAGGGGAAGAACATTAAGCACTTTGCAAGGAAGGTCAGGCTGGGCAACGGCGTCCTGGTCAACAAGGGTCTTTTGAACGGCGGGGTGTTGGATGCGGAGTATGGCAATCGACGTTATACTGGTGATTGTTAAGCCGGCGGAAGCTTCCAAAAATGAACCTACAACAATACCGGCGAGGCGTTTTCACCCCACCGGTATTCCTCCGATTTTACAGTCAGCCTATGGCATATTACGGTATAATTGATTTGCTTTAAAGCTAAAACTCAGACTAACTTCCATCAGCCTGCTGCCTTCCGGCCAGAACGATGAGTAAGCCGTATAATAATATTTTGTGCCCCACATAGTAGATTCTTCGTAAATTGGGGTCTCACCATATAGGACATGCACCGTGCTTGTCCAAGCCACGTTAATTGTCCCATCGCTTCCTATAGATCTGACAAAACCTTTCAGCGCTACTCCAGATAGCGATCTGTAAACTGTGTCGCCGCTGGAAATGGTATAGCCGTCAGCACTTACAAAATCATTCGACGGAGACTGGCTTTGGCTATAGTTATTATTTAAAGCATCGCTCGCTGGGTTTGAGTATGCTGGCAACCATTCCAGCATCCAGAATATATCCCAATTGTAAACATCATAAAAATAATTATTGTATTCTTGTTCTGTTATAATTTCTGTCTCCCCATGCGAAGTGCGCGTGTAGATATTATTATCGTAATCTACATCCCAGCTTTCAATAGTGGTAAGGCTCTTCTTGTCATCAGATATGCGTAGAGTTTCTTGACTGCTTGATGCCCACCCGTTGCTCCCCATGACATAGATCATACCCGTATCGTCAATTGCCTCAATCCATCTTCTTGACCAGAACTCGCCAATTTTATATACTGCACCATCAACCCAAGTGTATATAAGAGTGATGTATTCCCAGCCGATTTCATAATCTATAATTAACTCTTGAACTCCGTTAGCGTCAATGTCGTAGAATACGTACTTTGCACTTGTTATGCCGCCGCCTTCTTCATCGACGCCACTTTGGAAAGCACTAAGAATAGCGGCGTATATCTCATTCGGGCTTTGCGAAGCGATGAAACTGCTGTTGCCACTTGGTAACGCACCCTCATCACGACTCCACATCGTATTATAGCTGGCAATGATTGCGTCGAAGACCGGCTCGAATCTGCTGAAGCTTTTTTCAAATGTAGAGAAGCTGATAATATACATACCGTGATATGTGTTGCAGAAATACTGTGTTTCAACAACGACATCACCTTTGTCCTTGTAGGATGAGGTCGCTTTTCTTGAGAGTTGCCCATCCAAGTAAATATAACCGAATTCTTTTACAGAGAAATTGTCCAGCAGTTGTTCATAGTGTTCCTGATACTCTGATTTTGACGCTTCGGTAAGCTCAAAATTTCCATGCCTGGCCACTGCCATTTTCGCATTATAATTTAAATCGCCGGTATCGGTGACCATCACTATCGCGTCATTGGAGTCGACAAGCCCCCATGTGTCGGGATAACTGAATGTAACGCCTTCCGCCAAGTTCGAATAGGTCTTGCTAAGTACAATATCCTCAACAAAGGCATCCTCATCAGGTACTTCTCCGGATTTACCGGAACAGGCAGTACACAAAGCAAAAAGTACAAAAATCAACAATAGACATACTTTTCTCATATCAACATCGACCCTTTCGCTGACATCGTTTCAGATTCTACGTTGCATCCGCAACTAAGGAATAGTAATCATCATTAGGAATACTTCACTATCTGGGCTGTTCATTAGAAATGTGAGCAGGTATTCAGACACATAATACTCAATAACGTATATCCCTGAATCCCAGCCCTGATTTTGCGTATCCCCAAATATCCCGATCAATCCCGCTCTGGTGTTACTTATCGTTCTGCCACCTATTTCAAAAACGCGAGGGTCTCTCGCTTGAATCTCGGCCAGCACGCCCCACTGGCTTTCAAAGATAAGCGTGATTTCATCATTTATTATCATGCGGTCGATGAAGCTGTCGCCCGTAGAACTATAGCTGAAAACATCATAATCATAATAATTGAATTTATCATGCATATCGCGTGAACGATAGCCAAAGTAGCTTAAGATTGGATGATACTCATAATATATCTCTGACCCTACAGCCACTTGCTCACCAAGCGCACCGGAATTTATCCGTGCTATTTGCGCCTTTGTTTCTTGTGGTAATGAAAAACAACCAGCAAACGAGTTGTTGCTTATGCTCGTCACGCTTTCCGGAATAACGATGGAAGTCAGCGATACACAGTCTTTAAACGCATTTGAATCTATAAACATCACACCGTCTGGGATTATTACGGAAATTAGAGAACTGCGGTTTTCAAACGCACCTTCGTAAAGCCCTCCGGCGATACCGGTAACAGTTCTGCCACCAATCAATGATGGAATAGTGACGATACTGTCGTTACCTAAATATGCAGTTATGATAACATTTCCCTCAACTGTTGTAAAAACCCTGTAATCATCAGATGCCGAATCGTCCGATCTTTCAATATTGGCAATCCTGTCGTTTATTGCATCTATACTTGAATCGTGCGGCTCGATACTGGTGACCTCGATTGTAACGTCAATCATGGCGCTGTCCAGCATATTACTGCTAAAAGAAATTACATTACCAGTCACCCAAATCAGGTTGGTATCATATCCGCTATACGGTCTAAGCAATTCCGTATCAATACCCGTGGGGTTTCTCCAATTTATCTTTGGCTGATAACCGTCTATGAACGGAACGTAAAGTACTGTATTGACGCCAAGCGCGTCATGCTGAGACTGTACACTAATCACACCTGCGTGACTGATTCCACACAAGAGTTTTACTGTTGCCCCTGAAATGTATTGGCTTTGCCCGTAAGCGTGCTGATAAGCGTTCAAGCAGTCGACCAAGGCAAGGGCAAAGTCTTCGGGTGTGGGATGTGTATTGTTGAATATCAACAAGTCTACATTTATTGTCGGAACTTGTTCCTTGCTCCCATCTGTCCACGTAATTGTAGTGTTTTTTGAGAACTTCCCATATACTGATACCCTATCTCCTGTAAGGGCATTTGAACCACTGTTACCCGTGTCGTCTATGATTATATAACCGCCCCACGAAGTTTCAGCTAAGTAAAGTTTTGGTTCATATATTTGGGTCACTATGCAACGCTCAAAATAAACTTTTTTATTGGAATATGTATCGGGATTGCGAAGCAAGTCTGTTCGGCTTGTTCCTGTGAAGTATTCTGTTCTCTTGAATAATGTCTCGCTACGATCCGAAGTCCCTGTCGCCCCGGCGCTGCTGTTCGTTGAGCTTGATGAAGTATTACTGCCACTATCAACTCGATATGGCACCGAGTCGCTTTTAGAGCACGCCGTACATATAACAAAAAGCACAAAAACCAACAATAGACATACTTTTCTCATATCAAAATTGACACCTTTCACTGACATTGTTTCAGATTCTCCTGTATATACGCAACTTCTGTGTTCCCTCTTGAGAGATCAATCAGTTTACTATGTGGCGACTATCCGCGAAAACTCAAAAGAAACCGCATCGCTATAGAAAATAAATGCGCTGAACTTCCAAGTGTTCCCGGCTAACAAGTTGCCGATATAGTCGATTGCTGTGCCGATTTGGTTTCCTCCAGAGTCGTATAGTATGAATTCGATTGCGACCGAGGATAGCGTCGTGCCAGTGATGTTTTTAATACGTCCCTCTACGCTCCTGCTGATGTAGTAGGGTGCAAGGGAATAGTCTGCTTGTATATCGGGTTCTTCTACCCAATCAAACCTTCCGCTTAATATGATAGGTTCTGATGATGGTTTTTTATCTATCTCATATAGCTCCTGTCCGGTCCTGTCTATGGCGATTCTTCGCCCGTCGATTTCCACTTCAGCAATACCTTCTATAAAGCAGAAGCTGCCTATAAGACGATCATAAATGATTGGTATAACGAGTTCGCCGTTTTTGTTGATAAACCCATACTTCATATTCGCAAGACTGTTTCCGACCCCTACGGCCGCCAGACCTCCATAAAACCTCCTTGCAGTATCATAGGTAAAAGGAATCTGTTCGCTGCCTGATATGTCAATGAAACCCCATTTTCCGTTTTTCTGAACCAAACCAAGTCCTTCGTCAAAACTATTGACATCGTCATATATGCAGGGAATTACCTCTTTACCTGTTATGTCGATAAAGCCTGATTTTCCATTCCTCTTAACCCAAGCCAAACCATCATTGAAATACCCTATCTGCTCATAAATACAAGGTACAATCAATTCACCTGTTTTAAGGTCGACAAGGCCCCTCATATCTTTTTTATTTCTTGCTTCTGTTATTCCGTCGTGCTGAGATGCACCGTAGTAGTCTAAACCTTCCAGCCGCAACTTCACTCCATAATGATACCAATCACCGATGCTATTATAGCGGTTTATTCTACCAATAGATATTACGAAAACAACAATCAGCAACGAAAATACTGATATAATACAAGCGTTTTTAATTCTTCTCTTTTTTGCTTTTGACAGGTATTGTTTGTACAATTCTTGCGCATTATAATATTCGCCGAGTTTCCAGAAGTCTTCAGCAACCTTGCGCAATTCTTTTACTGACTTTACGCGCTGACCAGTCTCGACAGCTTCATAATAAAGCTTGCTCTTTCGTTGCTCTTCATCTGTCATTTTATCCAGCTCCATTCTCGGTACTCTTCAATATTGAAGGCCCTTTGTCCTACGCCAACTTTAGTCTCATAGAAGCAATTAAGTGCTTCGATGATGATAGGCACCAGTTTATCGATAATGTAATAGTCCTTTGACGCAAGAACCGGGTCTGTTATTATATAGACTCCTTGTATTAAGCCTTCACGTAGAAAGATGATTTTTCCATATGTAATTGATGCCATCATCCCACTACTGAATTTAAAACCAATTCCCTGCAACTTCATTTTTGGCGCTTCTGGATAAGGCTTAACTTTGGCATTAACAAGTTCCCAGTTGCTGAAACATTGGTAACCTCTAAAAAACTCTGCAAGAAACTCGCCTATTTCTATATCATCGCCAAAGAATCTTAGTTGCTCATTATTAAGCTTGACAATGGGTGTTAATGGTTTTAGTGATTTCATAGTAAATGGGATTTTTGATCGCAGTGTCCAAAAATAGTCTTCAGCAGTCTGTAAATCTGATGTTTTCTGCACCACCATGTTAAGTCTATGGCTGACATCGATAAGGATATTTGAACCAACCCCATAATGCTGTGATGATGGCGGTTCTGATGTATATCGATCATCGATTGCTTCAACCCGTTCTTTTGTTTGTCTAGTACCGCATTTCTGACAGAATGCTGAACCATCTGGTATCTGAATTCCGCATTTATAGCAAAACATAACAGACCCTCCAAAAAGTCGAAAAAGCGAGCATACACGTAGATGCTTAACGCAATGCATCAAACTCAATAATATAACTGAATAATGAGTGCTACTATAAGCTATTACTGAGAATTGCGATAAAGACAATAAGGAGAATACCTAAAACAATTCCACAGACAACGTGTAGTGATTTCCGCTGATGCAAATGGGAGATTTCCTGCGGAGTTTTAGAATTATTCTGTATTTGGTCATCTGTGATAATACTTTTTTGAAACCTGAAAAGTACAATAATGTAGCTGAGAATAGCGAGAAACATAGCTATTATAGCTACCCACAGAATAGCGGTTAAGCCGTTGCGACCGAAAACAAATATAAAATCGGAAGATACCCAACGGGCTGAGTAGATAATAAGAAATATTACACCCCCAGCAGCTAGTCCCGCTGTCGCGCGTAGGTCTTTGAAATCAGAAGCAATAGTGTATCGAGATGAATCACTTGATACACTATTATTAATACTGACAGTTGTGAAACGCGCATCTGTGTTTTGTGGCTGTTGGCTCTGCTGAATCTGCTGACTCACTGCAACGATATTACCATCAGCGATTATTTTTTCTCCACATTTATGGCAGAAGTCTGCTCCTGCGGCTACTTTATTTCCACATTTTTGACAAAACATGATAATTCCTTTCATAGCAGAGGTATAAGACGCTCCGCTTGATTTTTTACTTTAAATGTTGACGTATTCCGGTGCGTGATCAATAATCTGCCCAGTTCCATTTGTCAGTAAAAAGTACCACAGAATAAGCCATATCACTTTGTAATTCTATATCGGCGGTGAACATCGAACTTTCAAATCTCCAGAAATCCCTACCATAGACATTGTTCGTTGTTACCTCAAATATCTGATAATACAAACCATACTGATCCCCAAGATTCTCCGCAATTTTGTCGATCTTCATTTTCCCCCGCCCCAGCACTTCCCCGTTTAGTTTGCAATGTGACGATGAGAACCTTGCAAACATTACTTTTCCTGAGTCATCGTCAAAGTAAATTCTGAGAATTCCTTCATCTAAATTCCTGTAGTAATTTCCATTAATCTCAAGAAGTAGCTCGCTAATGACTTCGTCTTTCGTCATTTCGAGAAATCGGGTTATTGGAAGACTATTTCGAGTATATAGTATTTCTCCCGGATGATCGCCTTTGCAGGAGGTACAGGGAATCAATACAACAAGTGCAAATAGTATAGCTAGTTTTTTCATTGGAATCTCAATCCTTTTCTTATTCTATAATATAATCTTTATGTGGACTCTCGAGTATGGGGCGGATGCAAACACCATTCCACGCCATCTACCTTTTGGAGTCCAGTGTTTCATTTATAAATGCCATTACCTCGTCGCTTTCCGGCTTAGACAGGTGCCTCATTACGAGGTAGTCAATACCCAAAACACAAATCCATATAACCCACGGGACAATCGCTGGCCAATAGAATTCTTCAGCTAAAACTTCAAGCAGTATTATCGCTGCGATGTAAATGATATAGCTGATTATCCAAGGTGCACCTGTCGCATTATATGACGTACCAATACTGAGATTACCGTCCTTTGCTTTGGAAACAGAAAAGTCAGTAAATTTAGCTTTTGCAACAATGATAGTGCCACGCCTTAGAAATAGTTTCTTGATCCGCGGACAACGCGATGCATTTGCTTTTAGCAGGTCGTGTGCCTCGGCGATGGTCATAGCGCTTGGTATAGTTGCTGGTTTCATTGTGTTTCCTCCAATGCTTTTTGATGAAATGATGATTTGTGAAGTCTTTTACCCCTTATATCCGCCCTTAGAGAGCCGTTACCAGCCCTCTAAGAGCGTTCCCTCTGAGAACAAAAAGCGCGGCGTAGGGAGTTAATCCCGACGCCGCGAAATAGTCACCACAACATAACCCTTGCTCAGAACAAATATATGTTCTATAATGGGGCTGGCGCAGTGTAAACGCTGTCGTGCTGGGATGTGCACTCATCCTACATGAGCCATGGGAGTGTTCGTATCACTCCCTTGGCTGCCACTATATTTTTGTTCTCTTACGTATATTAACAGGGTGCGAGTAATAATGCAACTTGTTTTTATTTTACCAGTACGAATGTCGATACATCGTGATTATAAGTAAACGGCAAGCAGCCGTGTTGAGGTTTCTAAACGACACGCGTTGTTTCCCGTTTGTCCAACCGCTTGTTGCAATCAGCACGGAACTCGGCCATGCCCGTAAACACCTTTGCAATCTGCCCGAGGCTTCGATAGTAGCTGACCCATTCATTCGCCTCTGATACAAGCCGCTCTGCATAACCCTCCCAATAGTCTTTACCACGGCGGCGGTTTGCGATTATCACTGTTTTCCTATCCATCCAATCACCACTTTAATCAAGCCCGTCATACATCGACTCGCTCAGATCCGGCACTTCCGGCATGGCACGGAGCGCATCGATCAGGGCTATTTTTGTATCACGGCAAGGGAAGTATCCGTACTTGACGTATCTGACCATCCGCTCAAACGTGCTTGCTGGGAACGGGATACCGTCGTCAAGTACAAGTCGTTTCATAAGAAGGTGCTCGAAATACTGTGGGTGATAGAGGCATCTGTACTCGATGCTCTCATCGCTGTTCTCGTCCTCGGCTACCTGTTTATAGTATACGAATTTCGTGATCGTGAAGTCAAAGCAGTTCAGCACTTCTTCCGGAGAGCCAAAGATCGTCCTTATGAGCTCGACAGTTAGCCCGGTCTTTTTATGCTTATATGCCTCGACTTTCTTGTTTACATAACGCTTCTCAAAGCTATCGTTGCGTTTGTAATGTTCCGATGCCCCAGCCCATTCTTCCTCGCTGTCGAAAAATATGTCGATGTCCTTGACTCGCTGGTCTTTGAAGATCTGCTTGAAGCACCCACCGGCGATAAATCCGTTATGGCCTACCATATGCTGGCTTAACCAATTGAGTTTTGTGAAATTCCAACTTGTCTTGTCCGTATACTCCATTTTCCTCACCATCCTTTAATAATTGAGACAGTCCGCCGAAAATGGCGGACT
>Ga0082212_10003433_pt1 | contig 22485 bp, 14 predicted proteins | sample TergutNt197P3_FD_71548 | JGI IMG/M metagenome (GOLD analysis project Ga0082212, IMG submission 71548) | Neocapritermes taracua P3 segment gut microbial communities from Petit-Saut dam, French Guiana - Nt197 P3 | ecosystem: Host-associated > Arthropoda: Insects > Digestive system > Gut ...
TCAACACAGCGCCCTTCTGTGGACTCCCTACAAAGAGCGCTCTCACCCAAATTCCAAATCAAAACGCCCCCCCAGGTTAAACCGCTCACCCTTGCTGAATCGTCTAACCTTGCTCACTCTATTCACTGTAATTCTCACAATGTTCCCGCTCCTGTCCGCCATCCCCTCCGCGAGCGCGGCTCTCGAAGACAACAGCGACCGCTACTACAAACCCTTCCAAGACAGCACCCCAAACGATAACTACACACCTAACACCACCCCGACCACCCCTGTCACCCCGACACCCGATACCCCAAAGACAGACAACAAGAAGACCCTCCCCGAACTCGAACAGGAACTTGCCGCCAAAAAACAAGATCTGCATGCTCTTGTGACACGGAACGCTGCTCAGGCTCAGATGGGGACTCTGTACAGCGCTCTCACCCTGGCCGATGTCCAGCGAGAAGCCGCCACACAAAGACCTGAAGCTGTGGCCGAAACCCTCAACGTCATGTCCATTTTTTCCGCTACAGGCTGGATTCCCTTGGCCGTCTGCGCCGCAGCCGGGCTCCTTCTGTTCGTGGGGGTGTTCCGGCTGATGAGAAGGATCATCAGGGGGAGCATGAAGGAGGATTTTATTAAGTGAATCATGAATCCCAATCCTAAAAGAATATTGGGAGAAACATTTCAAACAAGGAGGCCAATTTTATGAGACGCGTCTTCGATCAAGCACTCTACGATGAATTCATGACGAAAATTGGCACAGAAGGAGGCGGAGGCAGCATCACGGAAATCGACCAGGAAAACGAAGGATTCAAAAACTGGTCCGGAAAGAATCCGAAACCCATTTCCATGGTCGAAGACTACGACACAATCCACATCTATTTCAAGGACCTTTACGACTTCCAAGTACAAGCCAGGCCGAAAGTCGAGAAGATCTTTGAAGAGACCCAGGCAGCCGATTCCAATAACGGGGCAAAGACAGATAAGCTCCTTGAAGAAACCGCATACTATCAAGACGCCATCAACGTTTTGTTGGCAGACATCAGACCGGCCGACGGATCAGCCGCATTTTATCCTCCTGAGGTTATTAGCCACAACCTGATACAGTACGACAGACAGTTGGAGTATGAGAAAGGCGCGACTCTGGCCGGCTTTATCGTTACTGAGGTTAGAGATGCGAATGGCAAGTTAATAGAGAAAATCTATGATTGGGATAGGATAGAGAAGATATTACATTCTGAAAAGCTGGAGGTTCATGAGAAAATTGGCATGGCCATGGTCATACAGGGAATGACGACAATCAAGGAAAATGATGATGGCACAGTGAAAGTGGAAACCGACTGGGAGTCCATGGAGAGACTCACAGGAATGTTTTACGAAACAACCGTTAATCAGTCAAAGCATGATCCAGCGGCAGGCGTTCAGGCTTATTTTGTAATGGCTGAACATCGTTTCACTCCGAACGCCCAAGCAATAATTGAGTGTTATACACAAGAAGTAGGTAAGGAAATAGAATTGGCATACACCCTATTTCCTTACGACGGAAGCAAGCTTCTGGATAAAGAGCAGCAAATGACTGTTGATTTTGTGAAAGAAGAAATGCTTAAGGTCGGTATACTTAACACCTTAAAGGAAAACGGCACAGTTACAACAAATGAAGCTTATCCTCATGAGGAACTCGCAAGGGAAGCCGCAGAAAAAGCCAAGTCATTTGATATCCAAATCACCGAAATAACGGAAGGGAAGCCACATTACATTGTGAAAATTGGCGATGACATAGAAAAAACGGTTTATCCCTTCAGCATGTGGAAAGCAAATGATGGCATCAACCATGCAAATATCAATGTTGTTGAGAGTACGCGCCGGGACAAGGATCTGGAGCAGATGGATTCCGACAGACAATATATGAATGATATGACTGAGGGCAACATATCCAATCTCCTTATTGGCACTGTTAAGAAGTACGGTTCTGTAATGTCTACAGTATTGGACAATGCATGGGTTACAGCCATGCATTTTGCAGGCGATGCAGCGAGAAATACCCAAATCGACATGCAGCATTACCAACTGGATCAATATAAAGAGAATAACCAGTTAAGCCGGGTATACGACGCCTATTCAGTGGGAGGCGTCACTTATACCGGCAAAGACGGCGAATCAAGGGGAATCATTGTTTTTGATGAAACGGATTTAGAGATTCGCGCCCATGCTTATGGCACAACGGCAGCAGAGCTTAAGAATCAGTTTTATTCGGGTGATCCGACTCAGACTGCAGCGTATACGGAATGGTGGAATAATCATGAACAAGGGCAAAAAGCATATAAGAACTATAGAGATGAGTTGAATGAAGTGTATCTGGATTACCTAAGGAACAATCCTCAAGTTCCCAATAAAGGTCTTGAGCGTTTAACTCCAGCCCAAATTAACGAACTCGATAAGAAAGCAAGCGATCCGAACCATGAATTAAATCTGTAAAACCAAGGGAGCCTATATCATGAAAAAATTCAAAGTTCCCCTTGTCATTTCATTGATTGCCTGTCTAATTATTAGCGTTTTTATTATTGGTGTTTGGAGGATGGGGTGGTTTCAGCTACCTCTTCCGGAAGAAATCCCTGACAGGGAGATAGGAATGGATAAAGCTATGAAAGAAAACATATTCAAACAAATGTCAGAGACTTCACAAGAATCCCAACTTGTCAGTATTAATGCTAGTGGCCAGAAAAACTACGATTGGCAATCCATCGAAGACCTCTTGCGCAGAGAATCTGATAGCATGGAGATCGCAGACTATGTTGCTTTGCTCCAAGTTGTGGAAAGCATGACAGAGGTCCATACCGATGGCGCAGTGACCACAGATTTTGAGGCCATAGGTCAGCTGGCTCAGAGGGGATATCAGGGAGCCTATCTGACCCCTGCCATGGCTAACACCTGTATACTCTATAAAGAATGGGTAGAGGACGTTGTGGTTGCCCCCAAGACACATATTCTCTTTGGTAGGAGAGACACAGAAGAACAGAAGGTCATTGTGGAGCACTTGAAGCAAGAAATGCTCAAGGCTGCTATGCTTGATGGAATTCTGATGAATGACAATGAGATATTGCAGAATAGGAAGAGGGTTTCTCAACACGTCCCTGATATCAATATTATTTATGAGCAGGGAGAGTACACAGACCTATATCTTATACAGATTGGGGATAAAATTGTGAAAATACACCCATTCAATAACCCCGATACTGCCATCGGTAAAGCAAGAGGCACCCTCAAGAATAGCCCTTTAGGTGAGACTCAGCAAAAGAGTAAAAGTGAAGAATTATTAGCATTACAACGTGCAAGCAATGCCTATGCGATAGTTGCTACTTTGGCTATATCAGAAGATAGGAATATACAAATGGTAATCTGCTTCGATGATACAGAACTAGAAATACGTGCCCGAGCTTATGACAAATATCTCTATGCGAAGGTAAAAAAAGAAGGAAAACACCCCAAGTATCTCAATCTGACAGCATCAGATCTCAAAGTTCAGTTTACTTCAGATGATCAAGCCCAGATGGCTGAGTATACAAAATGGTGGGGAGATTATCAGGGTCAAATAAGTTATAAAAACTATAAAGATGAGTTGAACGACATATATTTTGATTATGTAAAGGATAATCCTCAATTTCCCAGAAAGGAGCTTGGGAGATTAACTCCAGCCCAAATAGGCGAACTGGACAAAAAGATAAAGGATCCAAACTACATGCTCGACATGGGTGATGCCTCTTGAAGAACAAGATTGCCCTAATCGTTTCTATTGTCGTTCTTTTCATCTTTGGGGGTCTCATTGCCGTTGCCTTAGGCAGGGGATGGTTTTCCTCGCTTGCTTCGGAAGTTTCTTCGATCAGAGAAGAAATGGATAAAACTATGAACGAAAGCATCCTCAAACAAATGTCAGAAACCCCTCAAGACACCTCGGAATCCCAACTTGTCAGTATTAATGCTAGTGGCCAGAAAAACTACGATTGGCAATCCATCGAAGACCTCTTGCGTAGAGGATCTGATAGCATAGAGATCACAGACTATGTTGCTTTGCTCCAAGTTGTGGAAAGCATGACAGAGGTCCATACCGATGGCGCAGTGACCACAGATTTTGAGGCCATAGGCCAGCTGGCTCAAAGGGGATATCAGGGAGCCTATCTGACCCCTGCCATGGCTAACACCTGTATACTCTATAAGGAGTGGGTGGAGGATTATGTCCTAGTCGCACCCAAGACGTATGCCCTTTTTCACAGCAGAAAGACAGAAGAAGAGAAAACGCTTGCGGAATATTTGGAACAAGAAATGCTCAAAGCCGTTATGCTTGGCGGAATTCTGATGAATGACCATGAAATAACTCAGAGCAAAGATCGTGTTTCTCAACATATACCAGAGGTTAACATTATCTATGAACAACAAGAGGAGAACAACAAACATTACCTTATACAAATTGGAGATAAAAATATTGAGATATATCCCTTCCGCCTCAGACCTGATTATACCATTGATAAAGCCAGAGACACCCTCTCTTTAGATGACGCTCAAGAAAGGGATAAAAACGAGGAGTTATTAGCGTTGCAGCGTGAAGTAGATGCTTATGCCATAGCAGCGGCTTTGGCCATATCAGAAGACAGAAACATACAACTGGTAATTTGCTTTGAGGACACCGAACTAGAAATACGTGCCCGGGCTTATGATCAATATCTCTATGAGAAGGCGAAAAAAGAAGGAAAAGGCCCCAAGTATCTTAATCTGACAGCGTCAAATCTCAAGGCTCAGTTTATCTCAGATGACACAGCCCAGACGGCTGAGTATACAAAGTGGTGGGGAGATTATTATGGGCAAATAAGTTATAAAAATTATAAAAGAGATTTAACATACTATACAGCTGATACTGAATTTGTTGGAAAAATAATTGAGGACTTAACTCCAGCTCAAATTAGGGAACTAGACAAAAAAATAAAAGATCCAAATTACACACTCAATATGGGTGATGTCCCTTGAAGAACAAGATTGTGATCGTTTCCATTTTTGTTTTTCTCTTCCTTGGCGGCCTTATTGTTGTCTTGGGTACATGGTGGTTCCGCCCACCCCCACCCCTTTTGGAAGAAATAGGAGTGAATAAAGATATGAGAGACACTATATTAAAGCAGATGTCAGAGAATCCCCAAGAAGCTTTGACCCCACTTATTACTGTTGATACTGAAGGTCAAAAGATCTACGCCTGGCAACCCATTGAAGAGCTCTTACACAGAGAAGCTGTGAACATGGAGATTGCAGACTATGTAACTTTGCTTCAAGTTGTGGAAAGCATGACCTTGACCCAGGACACTGGCACGGCAACCACAGATTTTGAGGCCATAGGTCAACTTATTCAAAGAGGATACAAAGGGGCTTATCTTACCTCCACTATGGCCAATCTTTGTATACTGTATAAGGAATGGGTGGAGAACTACGTTTTGGCAGAACCCCAAACATATGTCCTTTTTGGCGCAAGAGATACAGAGGAGCTGAAAGCTACTTCGGAACACTTAGAACAGGCAATGTTTAAGGTTGCTATACTCAATGGAATCTTGATGAATGATAATGAGATAGCTCAGAGTAAGGAGCGCATATCTCAACATATACCAGAGATTGCTATTACCTATGAGAAGGGGGAGAATTATCTCATGGATCACTATCTTTTACAAATAGGAGATAAAGCAGTTAAGGTATATCCTTTTCACCGTAGCCCCCATCATCCCATCGGGGGTGAAAGAGGTAATGTTCAGTTTCTTCCTTGGGACGACACGCAGAAACTAAGAAAGGTAAAAGAGTATACTATATTAGGGTGGATAACCCAGGCTTATGATGTGGCAGCGGCCCTGTCTGTCACCGAGAACGGCAACATACAGCTAGTGGTCTGCTTCAATGAAACGGAACTGGAAATTCGCGCTCTCAGTTATGGTTTTTATGCATATAACTCAATGGAAGAACCTAAAGACCCAAAATACTTGAATTTTACAGCGATGGATCTTAAGGATTTGTATTATTCAAACCCCACTCAGAACAATGAATATACGGAATGGTGGAACAAATATGGAATACGGGATACTGACAACTATAAAGATGAATTGAGAGAAGCCCTGAGTAAATACCCCGGTTTTTCCACTATGGAACTCAAGAGATTAACACCAGCCCAAATAAGGGAACTAGGTAAAAAAATAAAGGATCCAAGCTACACCCCCAACTTGGGTGATGTTCCGTGAAGACCAAGTTTTTCTTAATCGTTTCTCTTGTCATTTTTCTCCTCCTTGGCGTTGTCATTATTGGAGCTTGGAAGATGGGATGGTTCCGCCCCCCCGTCTCAGAAGAAACAGAAGAAATCCCTGCCCGGGAGATAGGAATTGATAAAGATATGGAAGAAAGTATATTTAAGAAAATGTTAGAGAACCCTCAAGAACCACCAGCCTCACTCGTCACCGTTAACGAAAATGGCCAAAACGTCTACAATGGGCAGGCCATTGAAGATCTGTTGCACAAGGGATCTGAAAACATGGAGGCTGAAGACTATGTCATACTGCTCCAGCTCGTACAGGGTATGACAGAAGCTTATGCCGACGGCACAGTAGCCACTGATTTTGAGGCCATACGACAGCTTATCCTAAGAGGATATAATGGAGCCTATCTCACCCCTGTTATGGCTAACCTCTGCACCCTCTATAAGGTCTGGGTAGAAGATTATGTGGTTGCCCCCCAGTCATCTGTCATCTTCAACAGGAGGCAGACAGAAGAACAAAAAACCCTGGGAGAACAACTAGAACAGGAAATGTTCAAAACCTCCTTGCTCGACGGAATTCTGATGAATGATAATGAGATCTACCAAAACAAGAATGCTAATTCTCAAGATACTCCTGAGATCAATATTCTCTATGAACCAGGAGAATATATTTTCGATGATTACCATATTGTACAGATTGGGAATAAGGCCATGAAAATTTACTCTTTTCGTAATGGAGCCTATTCAACCATTAATGGAGTCAGGGAAAAAAAGCTCAAGGATCTCCCTTTAGATGAGGCAGAGAAAAAGAGAAAAAACGAAGAATTATGGGAGTTACAAGATATAGCATACGCCTATGATCTGGCAGCTACCCTGGCCGTTTCAGAAGAATGTAATATACAGATGGTCTCCTGCATTAATGAGACAGAGCTGGAGATACGTGCCCGCGCTTATGCTACAGACATGCATGAGGAGATGGGAAAGCCCGAATATCAGAATGTGACAGGATCTGACCTTAAAGCTCAGCTTGCTGCAGGTGATCAAGCCCAGATAGATACGTATAGAACATGGTGGAGCAAGTATCGACAAAGCTATGAGAATTATAAAAGAGATCTAAGAAAAGTATTGAGTAGTTATAAGGGGTTTTCCAGTAAACTTCTTGAAGACTTAACCCCAGCCCAAATAGGAGAACTTGATAAAAAATTAAAGGATCCAAACTACACACTCAACTTGAGTGATGTTCCATGAAGAATAAAAGCGCCCTTCTGTGGACTCCCTACAGGGAGCGCAGTCACCCAAATTCCGCTGCAGGCTGGATTCCCTTGGCCGTCTGCGCCGCAGCCGGGCTCCTTCTGTTCGTGGGGGTGTTCCGGCTGATGAGGAGGATCATCAGGGGGAGCATGAAGGAGGATTTTATTAAATGAATCATAAATCTTAAGAGATATCTTGAGGAAAATCTATATTTATATTTATAGTAAGGAAGGAACATAGGAAGGGAAAGGACTTTTTGAGAATATGAAAAGAAAATACAAAAAACTTATCCTCCTTGTATTGCTGTTAGTTATAATTCTTCTAACCGGAATATCATTTGCTTGTTATATATGGTACAAAACACAGTTGGGAGGTATAGTTGTGATCACGTCAAAGCTTGAGTATACTTCAATATCCGGATTTAACCAAGGCCGCGCGCGCGTTGTACAGGGTGGCAAATGTGGATTCATTGATATCAGCGGGAATGAGGTGATTCCTGTCATATATGATTTGGACTCAGGTTTCTTTGATTTGCGAACTGACCCCCCAAATTGGGCCTGGGTCTGTAAAGATAACAAATGGGGATATATCGATACTAACGGCGCTGTTGTCATCCCATTGGAGTATGATTTTTATAATCGTATTTTATTCAGTGGGGGTCTTCTACAAGTTAAAAAAGATGGAAAGTATGGCTCCTTGGATCTCTCAGGTAATATGATTGTTCCCTTCAAATATGATAACATGTATTTTTTCTATGAGGGCCGCGCGCGAGTGGAAAGAGATGGGAGATCAGGGTATATTGATACCACAGGTCAAGAAGCTATTCCTCTGGAGTATGACAAACTGGATTCCTCTGAGAAGTCTTCGGCTTCCTTCAGCGAAGGGTTGGCTGCAGTCAAAAAAAATGACAAATGGGGATATATCAATATCTCAGGTGATGTTGTTGTCTCTCCCGAATCAGGCTACGACAAAGTAAGCAGTTTCCAGGGAGGATATGCGCGTGTAGAAAAAGAGGGGAAATGTGGTATCATTGACACAAAAGGTCAAGAGATAATTCCGTTGGAGTATAATAATATGAGCTTCCCCGTTGAAGATGGCCTTATATCAGTTCAAATAAATGGAAAATGGGGGGCAATTGATACCAGTGGAAATGAAATAATTCCATCGGAATACACCGATTGCTTGTATTTCCATGAAGGATTAGCCATTGTCAGAAAAAATGATAAAGAAGGTGTTATTGATGCTCATGGGACTCTAATTGTGCCCATTGAACTTGAATATGAAATCATACATGGATTTGATAATGGTTTAGCGGCTATCAAACAGAACGATAAATGGGGGTATATGGACACATCAGGGAATATCGTTATCCCTCCACAATATGATAAGCACTTATGGTTCTCAGACGGTTTGGCACAAGTGTCAAGAAATGGGAAATGGGGATTCATCGATACAAGCGGCAAAGAGGTTGTCCCCCTGAAATATGATGAAGCAAACTCTTTCAATGATGGATACGCGACAGCCCGCATCGGCAAAACATGGTATATTCTCAAAAAGCCGGAGGCGGAATTGACCGCTACTCAACTATCAGCATTTTCAGGAACACTTGAAACAGTTCAACAGAGTGGAGAAAGAATAAACTTTCGCGTTAGACGATATCTTGCAGGTTCTGAAAAATGAGAATGCTATAAACATATCCACGTCTATTTCAACCTCTTCCGGAAGAAATCCCTGACAGGGAGATAGGAATGGATAAAGCTATGAAAGAAAATATATTTAAACAAATGTCAGAGACTTCACAAGAATCCCAACTTGTCAGTATTAATGCTAGTGGCCAGAAAAACTATGATTGGCAATCCATTGAAGACCTCTTGCGCAGAGGATCTGATAATATCCCTTCCGCCTCAGACCTGATTATACCATTGATAAAGCCAGAGACACCCTCTCTTTAGATGGCGCTCAGGAAAGGGATAAAAACGAGGAGTTATTAGCGTTGCAGCGTGAAGTAGATGCTTATGCCATAGCAGCGATGGGTGATGTCCCTTGGCGGCTTTCATAAAGCAGGCGAGTTCTCTCATCATTTGATAATCCCATCAGCCGAGCAACAGCTTTTTTCAGCGCTGCATTGTGAATTACCAACTATCAATCGTTTTCTTTCAACTCAATCTTGCACCTGGGCAATGCTGTTTTAAGGCTGTCCATCTGCTCCTGGGTCAGGGTTGAGTTGTAAATGGTAAGGGTCTTTAAGTCCGTCAGTGATTTTATAAGTGTTATGTCATTGAGGTTGCTCCCCTCCACAATGAGGGTGGTCAAGCTTGTCAAGGATCTCAGGGGGGTGAGGTCGCTGGATGTGGTACCGCGTATGCTGAGCTGTGTGAGCTCTGTCAAGGGTTCCAAAGGTGCGAGATCCCCAATGTCGTTGAAGTCCAGAGTGAGTTCCTTCAACTTGGTCAAGGATTCCAGGGACACAATATCTGTAATCTGGTTGGAGGATACGTTTAAACGCGTCACATTGGGGGGGATGGTTTTGGCGCGAATCATAGAGACAAGCTGTTTGTCTGTAAGGCTTTGTTCGCTGCAGTCTATACTAATAGTTCCGTTGAGGGCCGGGATCGGAGTATCGGGTTCGGAGCTGAAGTCATTCAAGAAAAATACCCAGACTGCAGCCAAGACTCCGCAGGCGCCCAGAACGGCTATCAGGGAGAGAAGGAGCGCTTTTTTCTTTCTGTTCCGGGGTCTCTCGGACGTGGACGCGCGGGTTTTGTTGAAAGCTGGTATCTCCATGGCTCCGTCTGCTGTCCTTGGCATGTACCCGGATCCGTCGCTCATCTGTGGCGTAGCGCTCATCTGTGATGGGCCAGTCATCTGTAGTGGCTCCGTCATCTGTGATGGGCCGCTCATCTGTGACGGCCCCGTCATCTGTGGTGAAGCGCTGGCGGGGAGTGTGTTTATGGGTATACCGCTTGATGCGCGCGCTATGAATTCTAGCGCTTCCCTCATCGCTGTAGGATTCGCGAACCGGTTACGGGGGTCATAGGCGCAGGCTTGCTGCACAAAGCTGTTAAGCTCATAACTGACTCCCTTCAAAAAGGGGAGGGGTTCGCCGCTCATGCGTCTTTGTAAGGCGTTGTCCCGGTCGTCGGGCATAAGGGGTTGGGGAAACTCGGGCAGGAAAGGGGTCCGGTTTCTGTTCAGGAAACGGTACAGGACAATTCCCAATGAATAGGTGTCCACGCTGCGGCCATAAGGATTGCCTCGGAAAATTTCCGGCGCCATATAGGTGTATGTGCCTTTTTTGGAGAGCCCGGACATGGTTCCTTCTATGTGCCGGGCTATACCGAAGTCTCCTAGTTTGTAGTCGCCGTATTGGGAGAGAAAGATGTTGTCCGGCTTAATATCCCGGTGGATAATGTTTTTTCGGGCGCACAATTCCAGCGCCTGGCAAATATGGATGCCGAGCCTGAGTGTTTCGGTATAGGAGAGCGGTGTTTGTGTGACATAGTCGGACAGGCTTTGCAGGAGTTCCATGCGGATCAGAATATCGTAGCCGATTTCATGGGGCTTTTCGATGACTTTGTGATCCTCAAAGCTGACAATGTGGCTGTTTCCGCGAAATTCGTTCATCAGATCGATTTCGGCGATGATATTCATGACACAGGCTCGTAAGAATTTTCGTATGGACATGTCATCGAAGTTTTCGCTTCTCATATGTCGTATTTCAGCTTCGTCCTGGGGGATGCTAAGGATTTTGACGGCGGATGTGTAGGTTTTGCCGAATTCCTGCCGATGGATTTTGTAAACTCTGCCGAAGGAACCGGATCCTAATAGGGAGTCTACATACCACGTGCCCCACAAGGGCTCATATTTTGAGATAATATCCTTGGATGCGTCAAGATTTGTGTACACTGCCATCCTTATTCCCCTCTTCCCTTCTTGCTTAAGAGCTTGTCTTGGTTTTGATGGTGCACTTGGGCAAAGCAGCTTGAAGTTCCGTCAGCATTGCCGCTGATAAAGTCTCTCCGGTCTCAGAAATATCTAAACGCTCTAAGGACTTCAATGAAAGTAATGGGGTGAAACTGCTGAGTGTGTCTTTGCTCACGTTGATTGTGTTCTTGCTCAAGTTAAGATTCTTCAAATTAGTTAAAGATTTAAGGGGGGTAATGCCGCTTAACATATTATTTTCTATGTCCAGCCTCTCCAACCTTGTTAACGAGGCTAGCGGAGTGAGCTCACTAATTTTGTTTTCGGCCAGCCCCAAGTATGATAAGCCTGCCAACGATGTCAGGGGGGAAAGGTCGCTGATTTTGTTTCCGGACAAGATTAACCGTGATAAGGCGATCAAGGTTTGCAGCGGTGTGATATCACTGATGTTGTTGTTGTCCATACTTAAAATCGTCAAGCCGGTCATGGATTTCAGAGAGGAGATATCACTGACATTGTTTTTGTCCAAGTATAAATATTTTAGACCTGTTATGGATTTCAAAGGCGAGATGTTGTTAATGTTATTTGAATTCAAATTAAGGTCTTCCAGCTTTACCAAGGATTCAAGGGGGGTAATATCGCTGATAGAGTTGTCGCTCAGGTCAATACTGGTCAGGTTTATTAAGGATTTCAGGGGTGAGATATCGCTGATGGTGTTTCCGGAAAGATTGAGCCTTTCTATCCTTGTCAATGGCTTCAGGGAGGAAATGTCACTGAGGGCCATGTTAGAAACACTCAGATCAACCAATTCTGTTAAGGATGCCAGGGGAGAGATATCTCTGATTTTGACGTTCGATAGGGGGGCTAATATGGTACCTAGGTAGAGTTTCTTCAACCTTGTCAAGGCGCAGAGGGGAGTGATATCGCTGATGTCTGTCCCGCTTAGGTCAAGAGAAGTTAACTCTGTTAAGGATTCTAGGGGCACAATAGTGGTAATGTTGCTGTGGCTAAGTTTAAGGTGCGACAAGCTGGTCAAGGAGCTGAGGGAGGTGATGTCGGCGACAGGGGTAAGGGTCAGGTCTAATTCTTTAAGGGCTGTCATGGACTGTAGGGGGGTGAGGTCGCTGACTTCAATAGAAGACAGACTCAGCTTTGTCAGGCTTGTCACGGCTTGCAGAGGCGAGAGGTCGGTGATGTTTTTATTATTACTCAAATCTAATTCCTTTAACTCTGGATAGGAGTCTATGGGTGAGAGGTCGCTGACGGAAGTTCTGTTCAAGTCAAGTATTTCTAAAGATGTCAATGTTCTCAAGGGTGTGATATTGCTAACTTTTGTATTGCCCAGATCCAGAGTTGTCAGGTTCGTTAACGGCCTTAAAGGCGTAATGTCACTGACATTGGTGTTATTTAAATTGAGTTCCTCTAATCCTGTTAAGGATTGCAAAGGGGTGAGGTCGCTGAAAGAATCATCATAAGAAATGGTAAGATTTGTCAACTTCGCCAGGGGTGCCAGAGGCGAGATATCGGTGATCGAGTATGCGAAGCTGACCTTAGGGGCATATATAGTGTTCGAGCAGCCGCCCAAACGGAGATAGGTCAATTCTGTTAAGGACTGCAAAGGAGTGAGATCACTGACGGCGGTAAGGTACAAGTCCAGTCTTTCCAAGTTTGTCAGTGAGGCCAATGGAGTAAGGCCATTAACTCCGGTTCCTAGCAAGTAAAGTTCCTTTAATTTTCGCAGGGATTGCAGAGGGGTGATATCCCTAATGTTTTCATTTTCACGATATACTCTGTACGTTTGATCTGTTTGTGATGTTAGGATTGTCTGGCTCAGGTTGAGAATCTCCAAATTTATCAAAGATCCAAGGGGGGTGAGGTCTGTGATCTTGTTGGTATTCAAGAAGAGAACTGTTAGGTTGGTCAGGGAGCTTAGGGGAGTGAGATCTTGGGTGTTGGTCCAGCTCACTTGGAGCGTCGTCAGTTTTGTCAAGGATTGCAGGGCGGTAATGTCACTGATGTCCGCATCGATCAAGATAAATGTTGTGAGTTCTGTCAGGGATTTCAGGGGGGTGAGGTCGGTAATGTTGGTAGACCTTAAGTGTAAATATGTTAAACTTGTCATGGATTGAAGGTGTGTGATGTCATTGATGGCAGGGCCGGCTAAGGTGAGCTTCTGCAGTTCTGTCAAGGACTGCAGAGGAAAGAGGTCGCTGACAATATTTTGTTGTAATGAGAGATCTTTCAACGCTGTCAAGGATCTCAGAGGCTTCAGGTCGCTGATGGTGTTGAAGTCCAGCTCTAGTATTGTTAGGCCTGTCAAGGATTGTAGGGGGGTGAGGTTGGTGAGCTGGTTGGAGGACAAGCTGAGCTCTGTTAAATTGGTCAGGGAACTGAGGGGGGTGAGATCGCTGACACTGTTTGAGTCCAGTTTAAGCTTGGTCAGATTTGTCAAAGATTTCAGGGGAGTGAGATCGCTGATTTGGTTGGTGGATAAGTCCAACTGTGTGACATGTTTGGGGATTTCCCCATTTTCAACGGCTAACACAAGCCTCTCATCTGTTATCCCCTGACTGCTGAGATCCAGGTCAAAGGTTCCATAAAAGGGAGGCTCGGCATTTCCGAACCAACCCAAAAGAAAAAGTGTTCCTAAAACCCCCAGCGCTATTATAACGGCGCCGAGAACGACAAAAAGAGGGAGGAAATTCCTGTTTTTTGCCGGCTGCCCCTGTTCCTGTCGACTATTGGTATGTGCTGATGTTTTCCCTGTAGGGGCTCCCGAGGGTCTCAATGTGGAGAACCCTGTTTGTAATGGTGTGAATGGGGGCATGGGACCAGTCTTGTTATCGGACATCTTATCACCTTTCCTGTGTTTTTTCACACATGTTCCAAGTATAACACGAAAGATATTAAGAAGTCCTTAAAAATTCATAAAGAAGTCCTAAAATTCGACACATTTTTTTGACATTTTTATTCAGATTTTCCATACAGACTTCTGCGAAACCCATATGAATCATGAGGTTTGGTTTCTATCCCTGCACCGGAACCCCCTCCTTATAGCACCCCTCAGGCCCCACCGCCAGAACACTGATTTTATCCGGCTGCCAGAGCTGATCCAACAGGGCGCGGACATCCTCAAGAGTCACTTTCTCCAGCTTCTCCACAGTTTCATCTATTGTCTTGACGCGATTGAGGGTGAGCTCCGTCCTCCCCAAACGGTTCATGCGGCTGCTTGTGGATTCCATGCCCAGATACAGGCTCCCTTTGATCTGAGCTTTGGTATCCGCCAGTTTTTGCAGGTCAATCCCATCCTGTTTGAGACTCTCCATCTGTTCCATAACACACTCCACAAGCTCATGAGTCTTCTGAGGCGTCGTCCCCGCGTAAACCGCAAACAAGCCCGCATCCTGATAAGTATTATGATAGGAAAAAACCGAATAGGCCAATCCCCTCTTTTCACGGATTTCCTGAAACAAACGCGAGCTGAGACCCGCGCCCAGAATGCTGTTCACAATATGCATCGGATACGTCATGTCATGTTCCTGAGCAAAACCCTGTGTCCCCATAACAATATGGGCTTGCTCCGTATCTTTGATAAAAATATTTTTAAAACGCTGCAAAGCAGGCAGCTCAGGCACAATATCCTCACGCCGGCGTTGAAACTCCCCAAAGACAGATAATTTCTGCACCAAGTCCTCATGCTGGATAGGCCCGGCCACAGCGATCACCACATCTTGCGGCGTATAGTGCGTCTCCATATAACGCAAAAGATCTTCCCGCTTCATATCCTGGATGATGGTTTCGTTCCCAACAATCGGATGACCCAAGGGATGCTGATTCCAGGCATATTGTGAAAACAAATCATGCACGAGTTCATCGGGCGTATCCTTATACATCTTGATCTCTTCCACAATCACATTCTTCTCTTTCCCTAATCCCTCTTCCTCAAAAGTCGAGTGAAAAAATATATCCTGCAGCACATCAATCGCCAAATCCAAATCCTCATCGAGAACCCGCGCATAATAGCAGGTGTATTCTTTGGCAGTAAACGCGTTCAGCTGTCCTCCGACCTTTTCCAGAGCCTCAGCCAGTTGGGGAGCTGAGCGCTTAACCGTTCCTTTAAAAAACATATGTTCAAGCAAATGAGAGGCCCCTTCATACGCAGGCGCTTCGTGGCGCGATCCCGCGCCTACCCATACGCCGATCGCCACAGACCGGCCTCCCTGTATGTGTTCACTGACAATGCGTACGCCATTAGGCAAAACCGTTTTTTGATACATATGGCCCTTCCTTTCTTGGCAGAACTCTCTGCCTCCATTCCTCAATCTTTCTTTCCTTTGATTTTTTCTCCACACCACATTCTACGTATTCTCAAATCCCCAGTCAAACAAGCGCCGGCAATCCCCATAACGGTCAGGCGCATCAAGAACCACACAGATGAGCCGGCGCCCCTCCTTAGTTGCCGAAGCCACCAAACATTTGCCCGCCGCATTGGTGGTCCCCGTTTTAACCCCATCTGCCAGCGGGTAAGAGTGGAGAAGCTTATTCGTATTCTTGATATCCACAGACATGCGGGGTTCGACAGACTCAAATTTACCGTAGGTTTCATTGACAAATTGGGCAAAAATCGGATCATGCAAGGCGTAGCGGGCAATAACGGCCAAATCGTAAGCCGTGCTCACATGCGCTGCATGAGGGAGCCCGTTAGGATTAAAAAATTTTGTGTCCACCGCACCAAGCACCACCGCTTTGCGGTTCATGTTGCGCACAAAAAAATCCACCTCACCACTCACTGCTTCCGCGATAGCTACGCACGCATCATTACCCGAACGCACCAACGCCCCTTCCACCAGCTCCCGCAGTAAAACCTTCTGGCCTTTTTGCAAATTCAGACTCGCTTCCCCCGTGGAAGCAGCTTTATCGCTGACTGTCACCACGCTGTCCAATTGGCCCGATTCGATGGCCAAAATCGCTGTCATGATTTTGGTGGTACTGGCCGGCGGGCGCAAACTGTGCGCCTGACGCTCATAACAAACCTGTCCGCTTTCCCCGTCTATCAGAACCGCCGCGTTGGCAGTTACCGGCGGATACTGGGCGGGAACCCCCGAAACGGGGCTTGTTTCCACGATAACATCATGATCAACATCACTATCAGGAGCTTCATCAGTTTCAGAACCTTGGCCTTCAAGAGGGCCAGAACCTTTGGCCTCTTCCCCCGAATCCCAGCTTTTAGTATCTTCAGAAGAACCTCGGCTTTCATCACGGCTGCCAGGGGGTTCAGAGCCCCGGCCTTCTCCCTCGTCGATCACAATCTCGATAACCATCTGGGTCTCTTGATCCCCCAGAGTCTCTTGATCCCCCAAGGCCTCTCGATCCATCTGAGTGTCTTCATCCGAAAAATCCGGGGGGATAGCGCCCAGCTCCCGCCCCCAAGGATTTAAAAGTAACCCCATAACCATAGCTAGAGTCAGAATTCTCTTGATAGCCAGAACCTTCATAATAGCCGCAGCCAGTTTTCTCATTTTACATACCTCCCGTTTATCCGAGATTCGTATTCGCCATTTGAACTTGCGAACTCGAACATCGAATATGAGAGGTAGTATACCCATCCTTATCCATCTTATGATCAAGGCAATTGCCGGTGAAAGCTCAGCCCCTTCCTCTCTCCGCCAGCAACGCCTCCTTGCGAGACAAATTCAGCCGTCCTTGCTTATCAATGCCACTGGCTTTAACCATAATCTCATCGCCGACCTTCACGACATCCTCTACTTTAGCAATGCGGGCAAGATCCAGCTGTGAAATATGAACAAGCCCCTCTTTGCCCGAAAGGCCCAGCACCCCAGGAATCACCTCAACAAAAGCCCCGAACTCCATAAGCCGGGTCACCCGTCCTTTGTAAATCTTACCAACTTCCACATCCTCCACAATAGCTCGAATAATTGCCGCAGCCTGTTCCCCCGCAGGTCCTTCCACAGCAGCCACAAAGACACGGCCATCATCCTCAATATCAATCTTCGCCCCGGTTTCCTCAATAATCTTCTTAATAATTTTCCCGCTGGGACCAATCACATCGCGGATCTTGTCCGGATGAATAGTAAACGAAATAATACGCGGCGCGTAACGAGACAGCGGATTCGCCTGAGGCAGCGCCGCCTGCATCTTATCCAGAATAAACAAGCGGCCCGCCTTAGCCTGGGCCAACGCGGTTTGTAAGATTTCCCGGGAAACCCCTTTAATCTTAATATCCATCTGCAGAGCCGTAATCCCGGCAACCGTTCCGGCCACTTTAAAATCCATATCTCCATCATGGTCTTCCAACCCCTGGATATCCGTCAAAATCGCCGTGCATCCTTCCTCCTGAATCAACCCCATAGCAATCCCCGCCACCGGGGCTTTCAAACGCACACCCGCATCCATCAGAGCCAGCGTACTTCCACATACCGACGCCATGGAACTAGAGCCGTTAGACTCCAGCACCTCCGAAACCAAACGTATCGCATACGGAAAATCCTCAACAGACGGCAGCACCGGCAGCAACGCCCGCTCCGCCAGATTGCCATGCCCAATCTCCCGGCGTCCGGGACCCCGCATAAACCGCACCTCTCCGACACTGAAAGGCGGGAAATTATAGTGATGCATATAGCGCTTGGACTCCTCCAGACCCAGACCGTCAATGATTTGTTCGTCCCCCATCGTCCCCAGAGTCGCCACCGTCATCACCTGAGTCTGTCCCCGGGTAAACACCGCACTCCCGTGGGTTCGCGGCAAAACACTATTATCAATCTCAATAGGCCGGATCTCGTCCAACTCACGCCCATCCGGACGAATATGTTCAACCGTAATCAGGCGCCGGACAATCTGGTGCACCATATCTTCCATCATCTTGTCAATAATCTTAAGCTGCTCGTCCCTCTCCTCCTCAGTATACCCCTCGGCATAATCCGCCGCAAAATGCTCCAAAGCTTCTTTCTTAACACCCCCGATCGCTTCTTCCCGGGCATGTTTTTCAACCACACGCACCGCCTGATCCAGCTTCGCATATCCCCAGTCCCTGACCTTATCCGTCAACTCCTGAGACCTCTGGGGCGGCGTGACCTCCTGCTTCTCTTTAGCCAGAGAACCCTTAAGGGCCTCCTCACGAAATTCCGTAATAAAATCCGTAATCCGTTTAATCTCATCATGAGCAAAGAGCATCGCCTCCAGCATCTGCTCTTCCGGCACCTCCTGGGCGCCCGCTTCCACCATCATAATCGCGTCCCGGGTTCCCGCCACCGTCAAATGCATGAGGCTGCGCTCCGCCTGTTCCACCGTCGGGTTGACAACATACTGCCCCTCAACCAGCCCCACAGACACCGCGCCTATGGGACCCTCAAAAGGTATATTCGAAATCATCAACGCCGCCGACGCCCCATTGATCGCCGTCACATCCGTCGCACAGTTCTGATCCACCGACGACACCATGGCCACAACCTGAACATCATTATAATACCCTTCAGGAAACAGAGGCCTTATGGGCCGGTCAATCAAACGCGCCGACAAAGTCGCCTTTTCACTGGGCCGCCCCTCGCGTTTGATAAAACCGCCCGGAATCTTTCCGACAGCATACATTTTTTCTTCAAAATCCACAGTCAGCGGGAAAAAATCAATCCCCCGCCTGGCCTCAGAGCTGGCGGTAGCAAAAACCATAACCACCGTATCGCCGTAACGGACAAAAACCGCCCCTCCCGCCTGCCGTCCAATCCGCCCCGTCTCAAAACTCAGCTGTCGTCCCCCTACTGTGAGGGATTTTTTCAAGTATTCTTGATTCACTGCGTAACCTCCCACTGTTCACTGTTTCGTGATTTTTTATTCATTGTTTCGTGATTCGTTATTCGCTGCATCGCACTTCGATGGTGTGCACCTTATTTCCCTCCTGGGAAAAACAAAGAGGAGGAGAACTCCTCACTCTTGTCATTTTTCAAATTTCAATTCTCAATTCCCACTTCCCGCTTCTCACTTCCCGCTTCTCACTTGCCTTATTATAGTCCGCAAACCCATCAGTGGCGCAACCCCAGATCCTGGACAATCTTACGGTAACGATTAAAATCGTTTTTCTTCAAGTAATTAAGCATCGCTCTTCGCTGTCCCACCAATTTCAACAAACCACGTCGAGAATGATGATCCTTTTTATGAATCTTGAAATGCTCTGTCAACTCAGCAATCCGCGCTGATAACAGCGCAATCTGAACTTCAGGAGATCCCGTATCTCCCTCATGCTGCTGGAACTTCGTGATAATCTCTTGTTTCTTTTCTGATGCAAGCATACTTTACCTCCATTATGTGTTATCCTATTTCCTGTTTCCCAGTACCCGTCGGAGCTTCGACTACCAAGAAACGGAATAATTAGAGTCTACCTTAAATTCAAGTGTTTGTAAAGTGGGACTGGCGCGGAGGGCGGCGCGGAATAGCGAGGAATACAGTCAACATGATAACTTGTCTTTTCGCCGGCAGACTTCGTTTCAAGTCTCTATTTAATTTCATTAATATCAAAATTAATGAAATTAAATAGAGGTTTTTAGTCCTAGTTTGCCCGCCTTATACCTCCTTTTATTTTATTTAAAGCACTATAATATTCAAATAATCAATATAATTAATGTTGAATATGTATTAATAATCACTTTACATCTTTACTAAATATTCCAATAATGATGACTTTTGTTCTGGATAAATGATATGATATAAGGGCTTCTAAATAGATTCAGATAAAGGAGTGATGTTAATCACATTCAACGCATCTTCCAAACAAGAAAAACCTGAACCCCATACCGCCAGAAGGGTACTATTGTTTTTTCAATGAACGCATATATGTGGTTACTTAATAATATAGACCAACTCATATAGACCAACATTCACCCAGTGTTTTAGCCGCTTACTCGCATTATTATCACGAACTTAATCTTACTTAATTTATATGCCCATCATTAGAGTAACTATCTGTTTGCTTGCGAATGGAAAAACATGTTTATCCCCTTAGGCACAAGGGTAATAAGGTCCTAACCTAAAAAACGGAGGAGAAACGCAAGTATGAAAACGAAGAGAAGCAACATGAAAAGGGCTGTCGCTATTTTAGCCGCTGTCATTTTGATTCTGAGTATGATCCCCGCATCTATATTTGCAGCAAACGAGGACGGCAATAGCCAAGGCAGCCAGGGCAATCATGGCGCCCAAGGCGATCAGGGCAACCAAGGCAACCAGGGCAACCAGGACAACCAGGACAACCAGGACAACCAGGACAACCAGGACAACCAGGACAACCAGGACAACCAGGACAACCAAGGCAACCAAGGCAACCAAGATGAACAGGGCGACCCAGACGATCAGGGCGACCCAGACGATCAGGACGACCCAGACGATCAGGACGACCAAGGCAATCAGGGTAATCAGGGCAATCAAGGCAATCAAGGCAACCGGGGTAATCAAGGTAATCAAGGTAACCAGGGCAACCAAGGCAACCAAGGCAACCAAGGCAATCAGGGCAACCAAGGCAATCAGGGCAACCAAGGCAATCAGGGCAATCAGGGCAATCAGGGCAACCAAGGCAACCAAGGCAACCAAGGCAATCAGGGCAATCAGGGCAATCAGGGCAATCAGGGCAATCAGGGCAACCAAGGCAATCATGGCAAAGGTAATCAAGGCAAGGGCAATCAAGATAGTCAAACCAAAGATAAGGGAAATCAGGGCAAAGGCAATGATTACAAAGATAAGAGCAAAAACACTTACGACAAATACAAGAACAATAACACCTACAACAAAAATAAGAACCAAAACACCTACAACAAATACAAGAACCAAAACACCTACAGCAAAAACAAGAACCAAAACACCTACAACAAAGATAAGAATAAAGGCACTTGCGGCAAAGATAAAAACAAGGATAATTCTAATAAAGGATGTAATAAAGAATATAAATGTAACCCGAATTATGATATCAGCATAAACTGCGATTGTGATAATATGTGCAAATGGAGAAAAAAGAACACTTGTGAGGCTGCCGCTCCTGTGGTTCCCAAAATACCCCGGGCAGGATTTTAATGCTCACCCAATGAGGGAACAGTATCTCTCCCCCTGTTTCATTTCATGAGTATCAAATCAACACAGACCGAATCACATCCGGAATCCCCTCCACGCTACAGACAGACCGCGTCCCACTCTCCGCCGCAAAAATCCCCTGCACGCACTGCGGGATCTCCCAGCCGCTGAGAGCCGCCAAACGCTCCAAAGCCGAATCTTCGCCTTGGTACAGGCTGGCCTCGCCTTGGTACAGGCTGGCCTCGCCTTGGTGCAGGCTGGCCTCGCCTTGGTGCAGGCTGGCCTCGCCTTGGCGCAGGCCGGCCTCGTCCTGCGCCTGCACCCCAGGATCAAGAGCTTTCAGCACACTGCCCGCAAATTTAAACGGACTGGCCGTAGACGCCAGCACCGTATAGCGCCCATCCTCAGGCACACAGCGCCGGTAATCCTGATAAACCTTATATCCCACCGCACTGTGAGGATCCAGCACATACCCATACCTCTCAAACACCTCACGAATAGACGCCAAGGTCTCCTCTTCCCCGCACCAACCGGCCCACATTTCCTCGCCGCACCTGGCCAGCACCTCCGAACCCGCGTCAAAACACCCCGTCCGGCCTAACTCCGCGAACCAAGCCGCCACACGATCCCCATCCCGTCCGCTCACCTCAAAAAGATACCTTTCAAAATTGCTCGAGATCAAAATATCCATCGACGGCGACATCGTCAGGTAAAACGCCCTCCGGCTTCCATAAGCCCCCCGGCCAAAGAAATCACTCAACACATTATTGCGATTCGACGCACAGATCAACCGCCCCAAAGGCAGACCCATGCGCCGAGCATACGCCGCCGCCAGAATATTGCCAAAATTCCCCGTCGGCACCACAACATTCATCTCATCCCCCGGCCGTACACGCCCCCGCCGCACCGCCTGAATATACGCCCATACATAGTACACAATCTGGGGCAGCAGCCGCCCCCAATTAATCGAATTCGCCGACGAAAAACTCCTCCCC
>Ga0082212_10003434_pt1 | contig 22475 bp, 12 predicted proteins | sample TergutNt197P3_FD_71548 | JGI IMG/M metagenome (GOLD analysis project Ga0082212, IMG submission 71548) | Neocapritermes taracua P3 segment gut microbial communities from Petit-Saut dam, French Guiana - Nt197 P3 | ecosystem: Host-associated > Arthropoda: Insects > Digestive system > Gut ...
CAATTTAGATTAATTTTAAAACTTTTCAACTACAAAATATATGGCTTTCAGAAAAGAAAACAAATTAAAGAGCAATTTTAGCAAAATATCTATTGGTCTTGCTTCTCCCGAAGAAATTTTGGAACATTCGAGCGGCGAAGTGTTGAAACCCGAAACCATCAACTACCGTACCTACAAACCCGAACGCGACGGTTTGTTTTGCGAGCGAATTTTTGGTCCGGTAAGAGATTATGAATGTCATTGCGGTAAGTACAAACGTATTCGCTACAAAGGCATCGTGTGCGACCGTTGCGGTGTGGAAGTTACCGAAAAGAAAGTGCGCCGTGAACGTATGGGGCACATTCAGTTGGTAGTGCCGGTGGCTCATATTTGGTATTTCCGTTCGTTGCCGAACAAAATCGGTTACTTGTTGGAGTTGCCGAGTAAAAAACTCGATTCGGTTATTTATTATGAAAAATATATTGTTATCCAGCCGGGTATCAAAGAAGAAGAAGGCGTTGCAACTGGCGATTTGTTGAACGAAGATGAATATTTGGATATTGTTGATTCGCTTCCTCGCGAAAACCAAATGTTGGAAGACAACGATCCAAATAAATTCATTGCTAAAATGGGTGCCGAAGCCATTTACGACTTGTTGGCGCGCTTGGATTTAGATACGCTTTCTTACGATTTACGTCATAAAGCAAGTACAGACACATCGCAACAACGTAAAAATGAAGCATTAAAGCGTCTTCAAGTGGTTGAGTCGTTCCGTGCTGCCAAAGCTCGCAACAAACCCGAGTGGATGGTGGTAAAAATCGTGCCCGTTATTCCGCCCGATTTGCGTCCATTAGTTCCACTTGATGGCGGACGTTTCGCAACATCGGATTTGAACGACTTGTATCGCCGCGTAATTATTCGCAACAACCGTTTGAAACGATTGATAGAAATTAAAGCGCCCGAAGTAATTCTTCGCAACGAAAAACGTATGTTACAAGAAGCCGTCGATTCGTTGTTCGATAATTCAAGAAAATCGAGCGCGGTTAAAACCGATGCTAATCGTCCATTGAAATCGCTTTCCGATTCATTGAAAGGAAAACAAGGTCGTTTCCGTCAAAACTTGCTTGGTAAACGTGTTGACTATTCGGCTCGTTCGGTAATTGTCGTTGGACCGGAATTGAAAATGCACGAATGCGGTATTCCTAAAAATATGGCTGCCGAACTTTACAAACCTTTCATTATCCGCAAGTTAATTGAAAGAGGAATTGTAAAAACCGTTAAATCAGCGAAAAAAATCGTTGACAGAAAAGATCCTGTTATATGGGATATTTTAGAGTACACGATGAAAGGACATCCTGTACTACTAAACCGTGCTCCGACTTTGCACCGTTTGGGTATTCAGGCTTTCCAACCAAAATTGATTGAAGGAAAAGCAATTCAATTGCATCCGCTATCATGTACGGCGTTCAACGCGGACTTTGACGGCGACCAAATGGCTGTTCACTTACCACTTGGTAACGAAGCTATTCTCGAAGCACAATTGTTGATGCTCGGTTCGCATAATATTTTGAATCCTGCTAATGGCGCGCCTATTACAGTACCTTCGCAAGACATGGTGCTTGGTTTGTATTACATGACAAAACCACGTTCCGGAGCATTGGGCGAAGGATTAACTTTTTATGGTATAGAAGAAGCAAAAATAGCTTACAATGAAGGCAAAGTAGCGTTGCATGCCATAATTAAAGTAATCGTTCCCGACTTGAACGAAAACGGCGAATTGGTAAACATGATGAAAGAAACTACTATCGGTCGAGTGCTTGTAAATGAACATGTACCTCAAAAAGTAGGTTTCATCAACGAACTTTTGTCTAAAAAATCGTTGCGCGATATTATCGGAAATATCATCAAAGTTTGCGGAGTGGCTGTTACAGCTCAATTCCTCGACGATATTAAAGATCTTGGATACCAAATGGCTTTCAAAGGCGGTTTGTCTTTCAATCTGAATGATATTATCGTTCCGGAAGAAAAAGAAAAAATGGTAAATGCCGGCTATGCTGAAGTAGACGAAATTATGAATAACTATAACATGGGATTCATAACCAACAACGAACGCTACAACCAAATTATTGACGTTTGGACACACGTAAATGCCAATTTGTCGAATATTTTGATAAAACAACTTTCATCAGATAACCAAGGATTTAACTCCGTTTACATGATGCTTGATTCAGGCGCTCGTGGTTCTAAAGAGCAAATTCGTCAGTTGTCAGGTATGCGTGGATTGATGGCGAAACCGCAAAAATCAGGCTCCGAAGGCGGACAAATTATCGAAAACCCGATTTTGTCCAACTTTAAAGAAGGATTGTCTGTGTTAGAGTACTTTATTTCTACGCACGGTGCCCGTAAAGGTTTGGCGGATACAGCATTAAAGACTGCAGATGCCGGATATTTGACTCGTCGTTTGGTTGACGTTTCGCAAGATGTAATCGTTACCGAAGAAGACTGCGGAACATTGCGCGGACTGATTGCTACCGAAGTCAAAAATAATGAAGAATTGGTTGCATCGCTTTTTGAAAGAATTTTGGGACGTGTTTCCGTTCATGATATACAACATCCGTTGACAGGTGAATTAATCGTTGCTTCGGGCGACGAAATCAGTGACGACCAAGCAAAAGCAATCCAAGATTCACCTATCGAGCGTGTTGAAATCCGTTCAGTATTAACGTGCGAATCGAAAAAAGGCGTTTGTACAAAATGCTACGGACGCAACTTGGCAACCAACAAAATGGTTCAAAAAGGAGAAGCTGTCGGTGTTATCGCTGCCCAGTCTATCGGAGAACCAGGAACGCAGCTTACGCTTCGTACGTTCCACGTCGGAGGTATCGCGTCGAACATTGCCGCTGAGTCGAAATTAGTATCTCGCTACGATGGTAACATCGAAATCGATGAGCTACGTTCGGTTGAAGTAAAAGACAGCAGCAACGCACATCAAGTTGTAGTAGGTCGTTTGGCGGAAATGCGTATCATCGACCCAAACACAAAAATTATTTTGACAAACCAAAACATTGCTTACGGTTCTAAATTGTTTTTCAAAAATGGAGATACAGTGAAAAAAGGCGATGTAATTTGTGAATGGGATCCATTTAATGCTGTAATCGTATCGGAAGTTGCCGGTAAAATTCAGTTTGAAGGATTGGTTGAAAATATCACGTACAAAATCGAAAGCGACGAACAAACAGGCTTGCGTGAAAAAGTGATTATCGAACCAAAAGATAAAAGCATTATTCCTGCCGCGCACATTGTCGACAAAAAAGGCGAAATCCTTAAATCGTACAACTTACCGGTAAATGCGCATATTATTGTTGAAGAAAAAACGGAAGTAAAAGCCGGACAATTATTGGTGAAAATTCCTCGCGCGGTTGGAAAATCGGGTGATATCACAGGTGGTCTTCCACGCGTAACCGAATTATTTGAAGCACGTAATCCTTCTAATCCTGCAGTTGTTGCAGAAATTGACGGCGAAGTAAACTTTGGAAAAATAAAACGTGGTAACCGCGAAATTTCCATCACGTCGAAAACAGGCGAAATGAAAAAATATTTGGTGCCGTTGTCGAAACAAATTCTTGTTCAAGAAAACGACTACGTTCGTGCCGGAACCGCTTTGTCCGACGGCGCCATCACGCCTTCCGATATTTTGGCGATTAAAGGTCCAACAGCTGTACAAGAATACATTGTAAACGAAGTACAAGATGTTTATCGTCTGCAAGGTGTGAAAATCAACGATAAGCACTTTGAAGTTATTGTACGTCAAATGATGCGCAAAGTAGCCATCGAAGATCCGGGCGATACTCGTTTCCTTGAAAAACAAGTGGTTGATAAATTAGAGTTTATGGAAGAAAACGACCGTATTTGGGGCAAGAAAATTGTTACCGACAGCGGCGATTCCGAAAACTTGGTACCGGGACAGATTGTTACGCCACGTCGTTTACGCGATGAAAACAGTATCTTGAAACGTAAAGATATGCGCATTGTGCAGACAAGAGATTGCGTTCCGGCTACTTCATCGCAAGTATTGCAAGGTATCACGCGCGCGGCGTTGCAAACCAACAGCTTTATGTCAGCTGCATCGTTCCAAGAAACAACCAAAGTGTTGAACGAAGCTGCTATCAACGGAAAAGTGGACAAACTCGAAGGTTTGAAAGAGAACGTTATTTGCGGGCACTTGCTGCCTGCCGGTACGGGACAACGTGAGTTTGATAAACTTATCGTTGGTTCACGCGAAGAATACGACAAAATGATGGAGGCTCGCCGCAATGTACTTGACATTGACGAAGCCGTTGTTGAAATCGAAGAAATGTAAAAAGTTCTTTTGATATAAAAAAGAAAAAGGGAAAGCAGAAATGTTTTCCCTTTTTCGTTTCACAAAAAATGGTTAATTCGCAAACAAACCAACGAGCTGATTGTTATATATTGTAAACAAATAATTAACAAAATGATAAATTGGTTTGTAAAAGCATTACAAAATAATCCCGAATTAGCCATTTTTCTGGTATTGGCATTAGGATTTGCCGTTGGTAAAATCAAGTACAAAGCCTTTACGCTTGGAACTGTTACAAGCGTATTGCTGATGGGCGTGTTGGTTGGGCAGTTAAATATTGAAGTTTCGCCGTTGGTAAAATCAGTATTTTTCCTGCTTTTTTTATTTGCTGTTGGTTACAGCGTAGGTCCACAATTTGTACATTCGTTGCGAAAAGATGGACTTCCTCAAATTGCTTTCACATTGATTCTCTGCACCATTAGTTTAGCCATAACGTATGTGGCTGCCGTCATTGCTGGATTTGATACAGGAAATGCTACGGGTTTATTTGCAGGTGCAAATACTAATTCTGCCATTATAGGAATTGCCACCGACACTATATCTCAAATGGGAATGTCTCCCGAACAAAAAGCAACGGCTATTAGTCATATTCCCGTTGCGTTTGCTGTAACTTACATTTTTGGGACAGCGGGAACTGCGTGGTTTTTGTCGGCAATCGGACCCAAATTATTGGGAAAAGATGTTTTCAAGCAAACCAAGGAATACGAAGCCAAACTCGGCGGTTCCATCGCTGAAGCAGACCTCAACTCGGAACACGCTTACAACGGTTCCGATTTTCGAGTGATAAAAACAGGTGGCGATTATTTTAACCAACCAAGAACTGTCGAAGAAATCGAAGATATGTTGGTAGAAAAAGGGCAACCTGTATATATTGAGCGAGTTAGGAAAACAAGTGGAGAAATTATTCAAGAACCATCCCTTGATTTAAAAATAGACAAAGGCGATAATATTGTATTAAATGGACCAATCGAAACATTGATAGCCGACGAAACTTTTATCGGTACCGAAGTGGCTGATGTTGAATTATTGGATTTTACAGCAGCAGTGTTAAAAGTGCTTGTTACCAAACAAGCCTGCGGAAATTCATTCCAAAAACTAAGAATTTGCAAAGAACGACATGGTGTTATTATCAGAAAAGTACAGCGCGGAAATCAAACCATTCCGCTTTGGAAAAATATAACCATTCAACGTGGCGACATCGTGGAGTTGGAAGGACGAAAAAACGATGTAGAGCGTTTTGCCTCTTATCTTGGTTACGCCGAAAGAGCGACAAACACTACCGATATTCTTTATATGGGCATTGCCATTGTGTTGGGTGGATTGTTTGGCACATTGGCGATTCACGCAGGAAATGTTCCGTTGAGTTTGAGTGCAAGCGGCGGCGTGTTGATTATGGGAATTCTTTTCGGTTGGCTGCGTTCGTTACGACCAACTTTCGGCGCTGTTCCCGAAGCGTCTATTTGGCTGATGAACAATCTCGGATTGAATGTTTTTGTTGCCGTAGTCGGATTGGAAGCAGGTCCAGATTTTATTGCAGGATTGAAAGCATCGGGCATTAACCTGTTCGTAGCCGGAATATTCGTCAGTATTATTCCTGTTTTTATTGGGCTTTTTATGGGACGTTACATTTTTAAATTTGAGCCTGCCATTACACTTGGCGCTTGTGCGGGTGCACGAACAACAACCGCTTCGCTTGGCTCTATCGAAGAAGTTTTGCAAAGCAAAGTTCCTGCTTTATCTTATACAACAACTTATGCTATCGGCAACACGTTGCTGATTATTTATGGTGTGGTGGTTGTTTTGCTTATTAGTTAATAATTGAATAACTGATTAATAGAGTAATTGAATAGGCGTAAATTTTGAATGCCGTTAGGCATTCTCTCTCGGTAGAATATTTTTTACGCACAGGAAGTATTCCGTACGGAATGCAACCAATATTCGATAACATTTTTTTACCGAGCGATATTCCCTAACGGGAAATGTAAAAGTAGAATAATTTGAAACAATAAATAACAGCAAATTAAATAGTACAGAGATTTATATGGATTTAAATAATAGTAGTGATGAAGGTTTAATAGTATTATATTCTAATATTATAAAGGAATTAAAAAAACGTAATATCATCAGAACGAAAAATATAATTGGAGATTTAGGAGAATATTTTGCAATAAAATATTATAATGAAAATCCTGGATTACCTAAATTACAGGCTGCACCTGCCGGAACTCAAAATGTGGATGCTATAAGTCGTAAAGGAGAAAGATACAGTATAAAATCTACTTCAAGTAAATTAACTGGTATTTTTTATGGATTAAATGATACAGATTCAACAGAAGAAGAAAAGCAAAAATTTGAATATGTTATTATTGTCATATTTAATATAGATTTTGAATTAGAAAAAATTATAGAAATAAATTGGGAACAATTTTTAAGATTAAAAAAATGGCATAAAACAATGAGAGGTTGGAATATATCAATAAATAAAAAATTAATAGAAGATGGAAATATAATTTATAGTAATAAACATTGAAAATCATGAATATCGAAAAACTAAAAACATCACGCCGCAAGGAAGAGCAATTGGAGCAATTAAGCCCATTTGAATTGAAGGACAGCCTTATCAAATTGGCTGCCGAACGTCAAGATGAGTGTTCAAAAAAGATATTAGATTGCTCGGCAAGTATGCTGAATGCAGGTAGAGGAAATCCGAATTGGACAGCCACTATTCCTCGTGAAGCGTTTTTTACGTTGGGGCAATTTGGTATCGAAGAATGTAAACGGACAATGCAACACAATTCGGGCATTGCAGGCGTTCCACAGAAAAAAGGAATTGCGAAACGTTTTGAAGATTTTTTGAAAAACAACAGCCAATCAGCAAGCATTTCGTTGTTGAAAAAAATGTATGAATACGGCATTGAGAAGCACAATTTTGTTGCCGATGATTTTGTACAAGAACTTGCCGAAGGAATTATCGGCAATCAATATCCAAGTCCCGACCGAATGTTGAAGCACGCCGAAATCATCGTTCACGATTACCTTTTGCAAGAAATGTGCAACGGCAAACCACAACGAAACGGCAAATACGATATTTTCGCCGTTGAAGGCGGAACGGCTGCAATGTGCTACATTTTTAATTCGCTCGTAGAGAACGGTTTGCTCAACAAAGGCGACAAAATCGCCATTGGAACGCCTGCTTTTACGCCTTATTTAGAAATTCCCGAATTGGATAAATTCGACTTCAAAGTAACATACATCAAAGGTTCTGCCAAAGACGAAAACGGAAATTCAAATTTTCAATATCCAGATGCAGAATTAGATAAATTGGGCGACAAATCTATCAAAGCATTTTTCACCATAAATCCAAGTAATCCAACTTCGGTACAAATTTCCGAAAAATCGCGCCGTTATCTTGTGAAAGTGGTTAAAAATCTGAATCCTAACTTGATGATTGTAACAGACGATGTGTACGGTACATTTGTCGAAGGTTTTAATTCGCTGATGAATGAGTTGCCGCAAAATACGCTTTGCGTTTATTCTTTCTCCAAATATTTTGGCGCAACAGGTTGGCGTTTAGGTGTTATTGCGTTGTACGAAGACAATATTTATGACGATATGCTTTCTGCTTTTCCCGAAAAAGTGAAAGAAAAACAAGTGAAAAAATATGAAACGCTCACACTTCGTCCCGAGAAACTAAAATTCATCGACCGCTTGGTTGCCGACAGCCGTTTGGTGGCGCTAAATCACACCGCAGGACTTTCGTTACCGCAACAAATGCAAATGATGTTGTTTTCCGCATTTGCCTTGTTGGACAAAGAAAATGTGTACAAAAAAGATTGTTGCAACATTGTGCAAAATCGCTACAATTTGCTGTGGAAAGGAATGAATATGCCTGTTTATTCCGACCCGAATCGTGCCGCTTATTATTGCGAAATTGACATTCAAGAATGGGCAATGAAAAATTACGGAAAAGAATTTGTCGCTTTTCTCGAAAAAAACTTTGAGCCTGTGGATATTGTTTTCCGATTGGCAGAAAAATCAGCCATTGTGTTGTTAAACGGCGGTGGTTTTGCTGGTCCGGAATGGTCGGTTAGAGTTTCGTTGGCAAACCTCGAAGACGATGATTACAGTATTATTGGTAAAGAACTTTCGGAAACAATGTTTGAGTATGTGGAGGCGTGGAAAAAATCTTGAACCTTGATTTTCATAAGATTTACAAGATTATCGGGATTCTTTTAATCTTAATAATCTTATAAATCTTATGAAAATCACAGTTCAGACAATTGATAACAATTTAAAAAATTATAAATTATGAAAAAGATTACATTTATTTTAATGGCGTTATTGGCGGTAACATTTACTGCAAACGCAAAAAAGCCAACCGTTTACGTGTTGGCAACAGGTGGAACAATTGCCGGAACAGGTGCAACAGAAGTAACAGCTGGATATACAGCCGGAGCGATTACAGTTGACCAATTATTGAGCGCCGTGCCCGAAATAAAAAACCTTGCCAATATCAAGGGCGAACAAATAGTGAATATCGGCAGTCAAGATATGAACGATGCCGTTTGGTTGAAATTAGCCAAACGTGTAAATCAGTTGTTGAGCCAAGCCGATGTAGATGCTATCGTCATCACACACGGAACTGATACACAGGAAGAAACCGCCTACTTTTTAAACTTAACGATAAAAAGTGATAAACCTGTTATTTTGGTTGGCTCTATGCGTCCTTCTACTGCGATTAGTGCTGACGGACCTCGAAATATTTACAACGCTGTTGCTTGCGCCATTGATAAATCGTCCATAGGAAAAGGCGTGATGGTGGTAATGGACGATAAAATTCTCGGCGCAGACGACTTGTCCAAAACCAATACATTGAGCGTTGGTACATTTGCCAATCCAAACTTTGGCGAGTTGGGCATTATGTACAACGGAAAACCGATTTACTCTCGCGAATCAATGAAACGCCACACCACGAAATCGGAATTCGATGTAACTAATTTGGACAAACTTCCGCAAGTGGAAATTATTCTTAGTTATTCAAATGCCACCGACCTTTTTGTAAATGCAGCCGTTAATGTAGGCGCAAAAGGCATTGTAACCGCCGGTGTCGGCAACGGAAATATGACTACCATTATGCAAAATGCGTTGGCAAATGCTGCAAAAAAAGGTGTTGCCGTTGTTCGTTCATCGCGTATTGGAACAGGTCCAACGGCACAATGGGATGAAATAGATGATGATAAACTCGGATTTGCTGCCTCTTGGTTTGTTAATCCTTATCGCTCGCGCGTGTTGTTGATGTTGGCTTTGACGAAGACAAATGATTATAAGGAAATTCAGAGGATGTTTACGGAATATTAAGTAAAATAAGGGAATCAAAAACGGTGTTAATCTATGAGTTAGAGGCAAGCGACGGACAGACGGTAAATAATGAAGTGGATAAACCGTCTGACAAGGATACAAAAACGAAATTATAAAAAATTTAGATATGGAAAAAATAAAACTGTTTATTATGTCATTTTGGATTTTCTTTCTGTTACTGATAGTTGTAACAATAGATATTCCTTTCTGTTTTGGTAAAGACTGCGAATTTATTGGGGTTTTTAATTTGTTGACAATTAATAATATTATCTCATTTACATGTGTTTTTCTTCTCTTATTGGGCGGACTTTTTTATTATCAGTTTCTAAACAAGCTTAAAGGAGACTTAGATTTGCCTGTAACTGTTGTTAAAATTGAAAATATCAATTATGAATATTTTGCATTATTAATTACAATCATATCACTAATTGCTTTCGATTTCACAACTTTTCGAGGATTAATGCTACTTATTGTCCTATTGGTTATTCTATGTGCTATTTTTATAAAAACGGAGTTGTTCTATTCCAATCCCTCTTTCGCTTTATTGGGATTTCATATTTATAAAGCGGATACGAATAATACAAACCTTACTGATGCAATACTTATTTCAAAAAATAAAATAAATGTTGGAGATAAAATTAAATATTTGCGAATTTCGGACAAAGTATATTTCACTAAAAAATCATAATTATTATGGACATAAACGAATTGAAAAATAAACTGCGAACAATCGCAGAAATGGAACAGATAGGCTTAAATGTTTACTTCCTTTTAAAAACAAACAATGGTAACGTTTTAAAACGCGCCAATATTATTGAAAATGTTAAAATGAATCTTATTGATTCGTATAAAACTTCTGTTGACGAAATCATAAGTAATGAGGATATTAGCCTTATTAATCTCTCTGATGCAGATGATAGAAGCAATGCTATTTATTTTTACAACTTAGAGTATGAACCCGAAATTTTTCAACATTTTGAAACGATACCCAATAATCAAAATCAAGAACAACCTAACTATTTCATTTTTGACACAGATGATTTGAGTAAAATGGAAGGTTATTATGTATTTATCGGTGATTTTGAAAACAACATACTGATTTATCGAAAACAAATACCAGTAAACCTTTTTAAGAGAGGAAAAATCTATCTAATAAAAGGTCATAATACACAATTTGAAAGTATCAATGAAGAGTTTTTAAGAATAGATGCTAAAATAGATATTTTGAAAATAGATAATTCTGTTTTTATAAACAATATTTCTATATTAGAAAGGCATTATGAATTTCATGATATTATTGAAACTGAAGCAACAAACTCAATTAACAATATTGCTTCCCTTAATATACTAGGCAATATCGAAGTTTTACAGGAAAGAGTTACTGATACAACTTTTGCTCGCAAACTATCGAGGATATCAACAACTTCACCTGTATTCACATTGCCAGTAGACCATATTATGCAATTCGTCAGAAACCACAGAATCTTAAACAGAGAATTTAGATATAATCCGGATAACACTCAAATAATTTTAGATACTAAAAAATCACAAAACTTTTTCATACAACTCATGAATGATGATTTTCTGCATTCTGAGTTGACAAGTTTTGATTATGTTACACCTGCAAAAGATAGATTACATGCAGAAAATGCAGAATAATATAGTCAAATCGATAACGAGCAATTTGGCACTGTTTGCGCGAGTTTGTAACTATAAGTGCTCGAAATCTTGTAAATTACTATGACGTAAAGGCTGAAAGCCTTATTTAATCAAGCCCAATGGCAACGCCTTGGGTTAAAAATGAGATTACCAATTTGCGGGCTGAAAGCCCAACTTAAAGAATTAACCTGCCCTGAAAGGGCGAAAAATGATGATAATTTTATTAACCCAACGCGACGCTTCGCTTGCATTGGGCTATATTAAACTGGGCTTTCAGCCCAAAACAAGATTTCAAACATTTATGATTTGTAACTCATGCAACAACCCAATAACATTTAAACTTAAAAACAAAAAATATATATGAAAAAATTACACACAGCAATATGCACTTTTTTATTGATAATGAATGTATCAGCACAAGAAAGAGACAGTTGGACAACATTCCAAAGATTGATTTGGGACGATAAAATGCTCAACATTATGCTCGATACCCGAAACGATTTTCAAACAGATTTTCAAGACGGCGATTTAACAAACGCCTCATTTCAAGCACAAACCATTAAGTTTTGGTTTGTGGGAGAAATAATTCCCGGCGTGCGTTACCGGTTAAGACATCGGTTGAATAAACCACAAAACGCACTTTCACGAGAAGGTTATTCTTCCGCCACAGACCAAATGTGGATTGCCCTCGACGCAGGCAAAAAATGGACATTTACTATTGGTAAACAATCTGTTCAGTTCGGTACATTTGAATATGACTACAATCCTGCCGATATTTATGTCGGAACAATGTGTTTCAACGATTTAGACGCTTACAAAGTGGGTGTAAATGTAGCCTATAAATTTTTAGGACAAACGGCAAATCTTCAAATCATAAACTCTGATGCAACCCAATTTGCAAGCGCCGAATATGCCAACAAAGCATTAGCAGGATTATTGCTTTGGGAAGGAAAATTATTTGATGGATTGTTGGGAACACGCTATGGATACGGAATTTTTCAACACAACAGCAACAGATGTTTCAGTTGGCTTACACTTGGCACACAACTGAACTTCGGAAAATTTACCACTGAATTAGATTATTATTACGGCGAACGTTATATGGATTACGGCGATGTGGTAAGTGATGATAATCTTGGATTACGCAATGTGTTAGACCAATCCCTTTCCGTAAATTTTAAATACGATTTCGGCAAAGTAAAACCATTTATCAAAGGTATTTGGAACCAACGACACGACAAAGTTTTCGACAATAATCCTTACGAAAACTTCGGTGTTCAAGCGGTTGTTGAATATTATCCATTCACAAATCAATACATAAAAGACCTGCGTTTTCACGCGATGTACGCATACAACACAACTAATTTTCAAGGAAATTTTTCAAACTTGAACAACCAAGATGACCAAACAATTTTGGTGGGAATGAGGTGGTTGTTTAAGGCGAAATAATTTTGGAGAACGCAAATGACGCAAATAGCGCAAATTTACGCAAATTAACTCCTTGTCATTGCGGGCTTGACACGCAATCTCCTTTATTTTAGGAGATGTTGAAACAAGTTCAGCATGACAAGTAAAAAAAATGCGTAAATTTGCGCTATTCGCGTCATTTGCATTCCTACCACTACATTAATTTTCACGTTAAGCAAATTAGCATTATCTTTGGCACGGCTATTGCATTGTTATTATAAGCCTTGTCATTCCGTGCTTGACACGGAATCTCCTAAAATAATATCCTTGTTTATCAAGAAGATTGCGGGTCAAGCCCGCAATGACAGAGTTATATGACAATTTGACATAAATTTATATAAAAAAGACAGACAATATATGATATTTCAAGAATTTGAAGACGAGATAACAGATAATCAACCGGAATTTATTCCCATGATTTCAGATGGCGATGATGTTACGCCCATTGAATTAAATTCCGGCGAAACTGTGCCTATATTGGCATTGCGAAACATGGTGTTGTTTCCCAGTGTGATAATGCCGGTAACGGTTGCGCGAAATAAATCGCTTCGATTAATTCGAGAAGTGTATGCTCAAAACGGATTATTGGGCGTTATTACCCAAAAAGATTCTAAAACGGAAGAACCGACGAAAGACGATTTGTATCCTGTCGGAACGATTGCCCGAATTATGCGCATTCTCGAAATGCCCGACAATTCCACCACCGTTATTTTGGAAGGAAAAAAACGTTTTTCATTAGATGAAATCGCTACGATAGAACCTTATATGAAAGGCGTTGTAACGGTTTTGGAAGACACGGTACCAGGTTCCGACGACAAAGAATTCGAGGCGTTAAAAGAAGCGTTGAAAGAGTTGGCAGGAAAAATTGTACAAAATTCCGGTGCTTTGCCGCCCGAAGTTTCCTTTGCTATTAAAAACATCGAAAGTCCTTTGTATTTGGTCAATTTCATTTGCTCGAATTTCGGTTTGAAATTGAAAGACAAACAACATTTACTCGAACTCGAAGATTTGAAAGAAAGAAGTTATAACTTGCTCGAATTTCTTTCGCGCGAATTTCAGTTATTGGAAATAAAAGCGTCTATTCAGTCCAAAGCACGCACAGACATTGATCAACAGCAACGCGAATATTTCTTGCAACAACAAATGAAAACCATTCAAGCCGAGTTAGGTGGCAGTTCCGAAGCGCAAGTTAAAGAACTGAAAGCCAAAGCAGAAAATAAAAAATGGAACGACTCAGTAAAAGCTATATTTGAAAAAGAAATTCAAAAACTCGAGCGCACACATTCGCATTCGCCCGATTATTCGGTGCAGTTGAATTATCTTGACACCATTGTAAATCTTCCTTGGGACGAATGCACAGAAGATAATTTCGATTTGAAACAGGCACGAGAAGTGCTTGATGCCGACCATTTTGGATTGGAAAAAGTAAAAGAACGTATCATCGAACATTTGGCAGTACTGAAACTCAAAGGTGATATGAAATCGCCGATTATTTGTCTTTACGGGCCGCCGGGAGTGGGCAAAACATCGCTGGGAAAATCGGTTGCCGAAACGCTGAAACGTAAATATATCAGAATGTCACTCGGCGGTTTGCACGATGAAGCGGAAATCCGCGGACATCGCCGAACTTATATCGGTGCGATGCCCGGACGCATTATCCAAAATATTATGAAAGCCGGTTCGTCTAATCCTGTTTTTGTGTTGGACGAAATCGACAAAGTGAATTCCAATTTCAAAGGCGATCCTTCGTCTGCGTTGCTCGAAGTGCTTGACCCGGAACAAAATGACACGTTTCACGATAATTTCTTAGATATTGATTACGACTTGTCGAAAGTAATGTTTATCGCCACGGCAAACAATTTGAATGCGATTGCAAAACCGTTGCTTGACCGCATGGAAGTGATTGAAATCAGCGGTTATATTCCCGACGAAAAAATTGAAATTGCCATTCGCCATCTCATTCCAAATCAAATGGAAAAACACGGCATTGCTGACGGAAAAGTAAGCATTTCAAAACCTGCTATCGCGAAAATCATTGAATCGTACACTCGCGAATCGGGCGTGCGGGAATTAGATAGAAAAATTGCCAAAATAATGCGTCGCATCGCCAAAAAAATAGCAACAGACGAGCCATTTAATACGCCGATAAATTCCGAAGATTTATTCGAATATCTTGGACGTGAAGAATATACGCGCGAACGCTATCAAGGAAACGATTATTACGGCGTTGTAACCGGATTGGCTTGGACGGCAGTTGGCGGTGAAATTCTTTTTGTGGAATCGAGCCTCAGCAAAGGCAAAGACAGCAAGCTTACATTAACCGGAAATTTGGGCGATGTGATGAAAGAATCGGCAATGCTGGCACTGGAATACATCAAATCGCACACGGATTTGCTCAACATTTCGGACGAAATGCTCGAAAACAAGAATGTGCACGTACACGTTCCCGAAGGTGCGATACCAAAAGATGGACCGTCGGCAGGAATAACCATGGTTACGTCATTAGTTTCGGCTTTTACCAAACGAAAAGTAAAGAAAAACTTAGCGATGACGGGCGAAATAACGCTGCGCGGAAAAGTGCTTCCGGTGGGCGGAATCAAAGAAAAAATACTTGCCGCTAAACGTGCCGGAATTACGGAGATTATTCTTTGCGAGGAAAACAGAAAAAACATCGAAGAAATTAATCAAACGTATCTCGAAGGATTGACTTTCCATTTTGTGAAAGATATTAAAGAAGTTGTGGATATCGCGTTGGAGAAACCGAAAAGCGTAACTGTCAGAACCAAACGCGAAAAAAAGTAACGGAATTATCCTCTTTAGTCTTGTACATTAAAATATTGCGGTACTCTGTACCTTTGCCACATTTGTATCTAATTGAAGCTACAAATATTCCGGCTACTCTGTAGCCAAAAAAGGAAGGTGCAGAGCACTTGAATAGTTGTAGTCGATGAATCTATCCAAAGAATAGTAGGTGCAAAGCACCCAAGATTAAAAGAGATTATTCTGAAAAACACCAAAAAAGGAGCAAGATCAAACACCTTGCTCCTTTTTTTAAACCATTTGAAAAGTTCTTCATTGACAACGCTTCACTTCGTCAAATATCTATTATTTCTCCTTAATTATAAACACCACTCTACGGTTGATTTTCCTGTTAGCTTCACCGACATTTTGTACTATTGGAGTTGTTTTTCCTCTTGACACTATTGTAATATTGTCTCCATTGAACCCATTTTTTATCAAGTAGTCACGTACTGCGTCTGCACGTTTGTGCGCCAGCCATATATTAAAATCGCCTTTCCCCAAGTCGCAGGTGTGTCCTTCGCAGATTATTTCAAACTTGCTGTTGTTGTATCGTTGCAATTCGGTCATTTTTATGTCGAGCAATGCCTCCATTTTTTTAGAGAGTTGGATTTGGTTCACTTCATAACCGTCTATTTGTAATGCAAACACATCTGTCAAATTGCCGTATTCTGCTGTGGCGCGTTCATATTCTGTCTGTTCAAACGCGGTGCGTTTTCGTGACGGAAGTGATTCTTTTATTATTTCTTCCGGTTCTTTTGACATTTTCTCCAAATTGTTTTTTATTTCCGCAATGCCTTTTTCGATAGCTGCCAACCTGTTATCTTGTTTTGACGGCTTTTTTTCTTTCTTAACGTTGCCGGAATTGAATCCTACACGCACTTTTAACCCAACCGCAAATGTTGATACTCTATCCACAAAATTAGTTGTTTCACCATAACGAGTATATTCACTTGTTAACATACTGTTGGTGTTGAAATTTTCGGGATTTTGATAATTGTAATCCAAAAATTTGGTATTGTGCGTTTTCATCATGTCGTTAAAACCATAGTCGAGATAAAACCCTGTGTAAAGGCTTATGCGCGAATTGCGGGAATTCCATTTCATACCGACTTCGACACTTCCCATATACGAAAGATTAAGATTCAATTTTTCTTCCAATACTTTTCCGTTGTTATCGCCATAACCTAAATCTCGTTGGTCGTAAAACGTTTGATTCCATTTTTCATAGTAGCCATAAGCGCTAAACAATGCCTCATCGCTTTTGTATTTTGCCGAAAACGGAACGCCTAATTTAAATCCTAACGCAGTGTAAAACTCGTGTCCGCTGTTGTTTATCGGAGTTTGGTATTGTAACCAAATAGGAATATTCACAGTATATAACCGTTGTTTTTCAGCATACCGGTCTATTTTGGTATAGTAGCGAATGGCATCGCCGTCTTGGTCGTTGATCGAATAGCTGTCTGTGAGATTATTCACAGTCATTTTTGCATTGTACAAACTAATTTCAGCACCTACGCCCAAACTCCAATACGGGTTGAAATGAACACCGTAACCCAAACCCAACATACCACCGAAACGTAAATCGTGGTTACCAAAAGCCGGTCTATAATTCAGCGAAGAATAGCCTCCGCCTATCCAAGTTGAAAATTCGTGGCGGCAAAAGTTTTTGTTCTCGCTGTTCATTTCTTCCGTATTTACGGCGGAAGAGGCAGGCGCAAGAATGCGCCCTGTTTCCTCTTGTCCGTATATACTTGAAGTTCCAAACATCAGTATCGTGGTAATGAATACGATGACAGAAAATCTGTTTTTGATTGATTTTTCTATTGTTTTCATTTTATTATTCCTTTCATTTTTTTAGTTACAAGTTGACGAGTTGACAAGGAAACAAGGAGATTCCTTGTTAACTCGTTTCCTGTTTTTCATTATTCTACGATAATTTTGATTTCTTTATCAATTTCGCTCGATTTGAATACCAATACATAAACGCCCGGTATGCTTGGCAAGCTCACTTGAGTATAGCGTCCTGTTACACGAGTGCGGCCTAAGAATTTGCCTGCTGTGTCGTAAACGTCTATCGTTGCGCCGTCAAGAGTTGCTTCGTCACTTACTTCGGCATCAACTGTTGCGATATAACTTGACGATGATGTCAGCGGTATCGGATAGGCTATTACGTTTGCCGAAATATTAATAATCGGATAGTACACGCAAGTTTGGTATTCGCGGTTGTTCACATCTCGCATAATAACATAGTATGCATCATTCGGGTTCAAATTGCTGCCGCCTGTGTAGTAGTAACCGCCTTTGTTAAAGCTGCCCGGTTCGCCGCCTGCTTCGCTTTTAAACAGTTCGTTGTTTCTGTACCAAGCGTAATATACAAATTCATATCCGCCGTTTCCGCCCTCGATAAGAGATATCGGATTGTTGTTTACTACCAATGTATGATTGCGTTTTTGAGCAAGTATCGGCAAGCAGTAACCTACCATTGCTGTTTCACTACGTACCGAACCGTCACAAGCATTCATCACTTCAACATAATATTCGTATATATTACCGTCTGTGAGATTGATGTTCAAATCAGCATTGGTTTCGCTCGCGATGGCTACGCCATTTCTATACCATTGATAAGTTAAGCCTTCGCCATCGGCAACAATGCTCAACGTAACATTGGTTATCGAACCGTCGTTAGACACAATTTGGCTGATCGGCTGTGTAATAATACGAATAGGCGAACCAATGGTAATAGCTCCCGAAACGTCTGTTGTGTCTGTGTTGAAATCGCACTGAATCGAAGTTACTATACAGCGGTAATAGCTTGTTCCGACTCTATTTGAAGGAGGCGTAAAATGTGCTGTTTGCGCGCCGTTGGCAACGCCTAAGTTAACAAGATTAGAGCCATCGGCATTACAACGATACCATTGATAATTGTAATCTCCCGGAGCGGTCAGCACCGAAAGTGGTTCGAGAGGTTCGTTTAAACAAGTGGATTGTGCATCGGTGCGCCAGCTCATAATGAGTTTTTGGGCAAGATACCAAATCACACTGTTATCATATGTACGGTAACGGAGAACGGCAATGCGGCTGTTCAATGTCATCGCATTCATTCGGAACGTTTCTACATCGGAATCGACACGGTTGGCGCGTATCAAGTCGATACACGAACCGTCCCAGCCGAGGGAAGCGTTGAAGTAGTCGAGCACAATAAGAGTTGCTCCATCGGTGTTGGTTGCTGTACCGACAATGTCGATATAACCGCGTGTGTTGGGCAAATTACTGTTGTCGGTTACGGAAACGTATATCCGCGAACCGTTTTCTCCAACATAATTTCCGGTAATGCTCAGCATATTGGTCTGTAATCCGCGGGGCGAATGAGCGCCGAGAAACAATTCGCCGGTGGGTTTATTTATGAGATCACCGTTAATCAGCGTTGTTGGGTCGCCAATTGTTATTTGTCCCCATAAATTGCCTGCAAGCTGAGCTGATGTTGTTTGATTTAGTCCTATCAACAGGACTAAACCAATCAAAAGCCTAATGCTTTTTATATGTTTATGCTGTTTCATTGTGTTTCATTTTTTGTTTTATTTTTTTCTGAACCACGGTTTTCATGGGATTTTCAAAATAGCCGGGATTAAAAATAAATCTTGTTAATTTTATAAATCTTACAAAAATTAAGGTTCAAGACTTTTTTAAAACAGCGACAATATCGGTAAGGATTTCCAACAATATTAACTAAAAACTGACTCTAACCTTTTTTTCCTTTTTCGCTAAAAAGGGATTGAGATAGGATGGAATCCTCGTGATATTGCCGCTGTGTGTTTTCTTAGCCTTTTCTTACTTCACAAACCACTGTAAAATACGCCCTTCGCCACCATTGATGCTGGTGTGAGGTACCAAACTGCTTCCGGCGCAGTCTTTTGTTGCAAAACTGTATTCATCTCCTGACGTACCACCGCATTTCCCGAAATGATGATTTGCTTGTGTTTCGCCAAACCAGCCAAAAGAGTTATCTATCCGGTTCATTGCTATTGTATTATTAGCGCCGCCTCTATTCGGCACTACTTCAAATTGGGTACCAGAACCTAACCTGCTAAAATTCCAGTGAGTACAATAATTGGTACTGCTATATAAGACCAATTCTCCACGGTTTCCGCTCACTTCGTCCCAGCCGCCATAACCACCACCTCCGGTAGCTGTTACACGCCATTGTTTTCCAAAAATTTTTCCTTCGGCAGGTACGCGGAGTCTATAATCAGCAAAATTAGTCTCAATTGGATTTTCATTTGTGTTTCTCGGTGATATAATGCCATAGTTATTCATTGCCCATTCGTCGCGCATATCAGTGGGATTTTCTGTTATGCGCACTTTTAACTGCGGTGTGTTTGTATTGATGGGAAAATGTCGCCACTCAGCTCTGCTTAAACGGTAATTGTTATAATTAATCGTTCCGCTTTCAGTTGTAACTCTATTTGTCGGGCGGTCTTGAAAATTACTCCAGTAAGCGCCGCTTACTATCATAGAGTTAGCATTGCCGGTACCACCTGTTGTTGTACTTTGGACATAAATTTCGCGGGCTGTTTTTTCCGAATATGACCATACTAATGTCCAACCGCCATTTTTAATATCACAAAAAGTTTTTACGGGAGTTGTAACATCATTGTCCACACAGTCTAACAACCAGTATTCTCCATCATCTACAAATGGTCTTTCTTCATAGATATCCAGGCATTTACAGGCAGGATCGGCGAAGGTGCCTAATAAGGAAAAACAGTTTACTTCAAAACTACAGGTAGTCTTAATGCTTCCATCTGTGGTAAAAGTAAATTTGAATGTACCTTCCTGTTTAGGACTTCCTTCTGCTCTGAATATGAGCGTATCCGGACCATAAACATCTAATGTTTGGGTAACGCTAAATCTCAAGCCGTTTTGCATATCGGTATGAATAGTGGTAGTACCGGTTTGAAGTACTTCAATAGGCACTTTTACTATATTGTCACTATCCATAAAGCGCCTTGCTTGATATGAACCCATCACTTGGATATTATCGCAATCGGTTCTGTAGCCCATTGTGAGCGCTTCCACATTAATCGTAATGTTGCATAATGTACCTATTTGTGTGCCGTTGCAGGTAAAAGTAATCTCATCTAATCGGTTGATGCCCGGTGTACCCATACCATCGAGACGAAGTTCATATACGCCTGTTTCTTCAAACACACCGTTTGCCTGAAAATAATAGCCGTTGTTGCCGGTGGCAATAATGGAGTAATTACCTTTTTTGGTAACTGTAATAGGCAATATAATATAATGTTCATTGTTTAGAGGAGCATTTTTGTAATATTTCCCATACACACGAATGTTGTTACACGCCGGCTGTGGAATATCTACTTCGCAGTTCAATGAGCCTTGACAGAGGGTTATCCATTTTTCTCCATCCCAATATTCCAGACAGTCGATATCAAGATTATAAATTAACAGTCCGTTGGCATACGAGTATTCATTGACCGAAATTTGGTCACGCTGCTCGGTTGTTAAGCGAGGCGTTCTTTGTCCTTGAACAAGCTGTTGTTGTGCAAAAGCATTTCCTATATGGAGAAAAATTACCAACAACAGTATGATAATATAATTTGTAGTTTTCATTGTTTTAATTTTTTTATTTTGATAATATTCTATGCTATGCACCTTTTCGTTAAAACGCTGCACAAGAGAGCTTTCAGGAAAGCCTAATAACTCTCAAGACTTTCTTTTTTGCAGCGTAGTATTTGCCGGATTAGTATCCGCTTATTTCGGTAATGCCTTGCGAGACGCCGGTCAATGCCGTTGTATCGTCGCACATATAAGAGATTACAACACTTTGCAATATTTGTTGGTTTGCCGAAGAAATATTGCGGTTCTCAATGCCGATTGTCCACTCGGCAGCGTTACCTACCACTTGCACAGAAGCATCTATTTTTAAGAAATTACGACGCATAGCAAGATTTGAGAAAACAGGCTCAACAGATACCACTTTTAACGGAGCAGTTGCAGCCGAAGTTGTTCCGTAGAAAATCAAGTTTTTGGTATCGAATGTTCCGTTTTCCACCGGAATGGTTACTTGTTTCACACTTGAAACTTGATTGGCAGCTTGCCATTTCGATTGGCTGTTGTCCCAAGTTAAAATTTGTCCGGTACTTTGTCCTTCGGGCAATTTTACGGTAATATTGCTTGTGCCGCTGCCTTCTATTTCAATGCCGCGGTCGCCTGTTACAGTTACGTTAGCCATAATGCTGTCGGTCAATTCTTGTGTTACATTGTATGCAATTTCTTCCACCAAGTTCTCAACGAAAGTTTCGTTCAACAACAAACTATCGCCAATAGCTACTATGTCTGCACTAAATTCTGTTCCATTCAAATTCAAACCGAAACCGGCAGTGTATTGAGTGTCATTGTCATCAAGTATTTCGTTCAAAATATTGATGAATTCTTGATTGTTGGTGATGTTTTCAATAAAAGTTTCGTTGTTTGTCAACTCTTCGATGAATGTTTCGTTGTTTGCAATGTTTGTAATGAATGTTTCGTTTAATACCAAGCTGTCGGCAACAATTTCCATATCTACATTAAATTCTGTTCCGTTCAACGTCAAGGCATAACCGGCTGAGTATTGAGTGTCGGTATCAATTCCTTCGATTGCTTCAATAAATGTATTGTTGGTTGTCAAATTGTTTATGAATGTTTCGTTGTTTGCGATGTTTGTAACAAACGTTTCATTCAATACTAAGCTGTCCGCCACAGTTTCCATATTTACATTAAACTGCGTTCCATTTAAGATCAATCCGTAACCGGCAGTGTACGTTGTGTTTTC
>Ga0082212_10003435_pt1 | contig 22473 bp, 19 predicted proteins | sample TergutNt197P3_FD_71548 | JGI IMG/M metagenome (GOLD analysis project Ga0082212, IMG submission 71548) | Neocapritermes taracua P3 segment gut microbial communities from Petit-Saut dam, French Guiana - Nt197 P3 | ecosystem: Host-associated > Arthropoda: Insects > Digestive system > Gut ...
AACGCATTGCCAGAAATCTGCATCTCGCGGCCCTTATAAGAAGCGTAGCGATGCATGATTGCCGCCATTTCTTCTCGTGTGACGGCCCTATCCGGCTGGAACGTTCTGTCAGTATAACCGGTGACGATTCCGTTTGCGTTTGCCCATGTCACGGCGTCGTAGTAGTATTGCGCAGGGTCGCCAACATCGGAGAAGACACCGCCGGGGCCTGTCCCGGGCAACCCGTCGACTTTGTGCAGCAATGTGACGAACATCCCGCGAGTCATTGGTATATGTGGCGAAAACGTGTTTGCCGACGTCCCCTGGTAGAGCCCTTCCCGATATACGTACAGGACGGCGGCGTAGAACCAGTCTGTTGCAAAGACGTCGACGAACGGGATCTGTTGCGGCGCCGCCGCCGCGCCGTACAAGAGATAGAGCCCGTCTACCTGCCCGGTCGAAGCCTCGTTCGCCGTAACGCGGGCTTTCGTGCCTTCGGTGCAGAAATAGCGCCGGTATTGCACCAGGCGGGAACCCTGCGCGGCAGCGTTCCCGCTAGAAACGTCGATTACCTCGCCATTAGTGATGGAGATCGTCGCCGCGCCTGTTATCAGAATAAAGCTGCTCCCTGTGGTCAGCGACACAGTATCCCCCGCGGCAAGCGTTATTTGCTTGAATCCGGGGGTATAGCGATACCCTGCGTGGTCCAGGTACATTTCATCGAGCCTGCCCATTGCAGCATCGAACACATTGGTAAGCCTTCCCGAGATTTCAGACCTCAGGGAGTTTGCGTATGTGCCTTCCAGATAGCTGCGGGTTATAAGCGGGTCCGTTGTCGAGCCAGCTTCTGAAGCTGACGCTGTGACCATGCATACTAGTACAATCAGGACCATCGCCGACGCAATGATTCTTTTCAAGTAGGCGTCATTTCCTTTCATCTTTGCTGCCGTTTTGCGGGTATTTAAACCTGATGATACCACAAATGCCCGCTGATTTCAACCGTTGTTGTACTGTAGCTACGTTCATGGTAAACTGTATATGTCAACAAGCGGGAAAGGGGCAGTAAAATGATCGACTCTACTAAAATCAAGGTCCGGAACACCATGATACCGGAGGACGAGTTCCTGATAAAGCACAAAGAAGCGCTGGCGCTCTGGCCGACCGGCAAGGAGGTGGACCTGGAGGAGGCCGTCGCGTACAACAAGAGCCTGCCTGACGATAAGAACATGGCCAAGATGCTAAAAAAGTACAAGGCCGAAGGGAAGACCAGCCTCTACCCGCGTTCCGGCACGCCGGTCCTGGAGGATGAAATCCGGCTGCTGCAATCGCTCAATGAGGTTGGTGTTTTCATGTTCCCGTTTACAACGGACTCATACAGCAGAAACCTAAGGTTCGATATGGCGCAAAAGGGCCTCGAGGAGAGCATCAAAACAGGCAAGCCGAAGCTGAACGGGTTCCCAATCGTGAACCACGGGGTCAGGAACACGAGGAAGGTCGTCGAGTCGTGCAAAGGGGCGTTCGACGTCCGGAGCTCGCGCGAAGGCCAGTTCATAATCGCCGAGATAGCCTTTGCGTCCGGCATGAGCGCGATACCGCAGAGCATGTTCGGCTGGCTTTCCGGTTTCGACAAGCGCGCAACGCCCGAGGAGTGCATACAGAGTTGCCAGTTGAGTGCGCGGCTCTCCGGGCATTACGCGCAGCGCGGGCATATCATAAACCACGCCTGCCACGGTTGGCTGCCAAACGGAATAATACCGCACTACGTCAGCATCGCTTGCATGCTGCTGGATGCTCTCGTATCCGCCGGGCAGGGAGCCCGGAGTTTCTCGCCGATGGTCAACTTCAACGGGAACATGGCCCAGGATCTGGGGGAGTTCAGGGCCGCTGAAAAGCTTTTCCGGAAATATCTGGACAAGTACGGCCACAGCGACTGCGATACCCCCGGTTCGATAGGGAACCAGAGCTTTCTCTACCCGTTCCCGAGGGATTTGGGCATGGCTTTCGGGTATATAAACTACACGGCAATGCTAGGCGCGCTTGCCGGGCTGCCGGCGTGTTTCGTGAAAACAGTCGACGAAGCCCACGGCATCCCAAGCATCGAAGCGCATCAGCAGACATACAGGTCTGCAAGCTGGATATACAATGTGGTCAGGCAGCAGGATTTGGATTTCAGCTCAAAAGCTATCGACGACGAGGAGCGCATGACCGAGCTCTCCGTCAGCGCGATCATCGAGCGCGTCATGGAGCTGGGCGACGGGGACGTCTGCATCGGTATCGTCAAAGCGCTTGACGAGGGCGTCCTGGATTCCCCGTTCGCGATTAGCATGCACCTTCAGGACAATACGCTCGGCGTCCGGGATCTGCACGGCGCCATGAGGTTCCTCGAATACGGGAATGTCCCAATCCCGGAAGAGGTGCGCGAGTTCAACCGCGCCAAGGTCAGGGAGCGCGAGGAGTACGAAGGCCGCAAGATGACGTACAAGGTCTCGATCTCGGATATGTGGACGCTGGGGGAGGGTATGCTCATCCCGCCGAAAGAGAAAATAGTGTACGGCGAAGAAGCGCCGAACCCGTATCTTGAGGCAATAAAGAAAGCGCAGCCGACCGTGGTGACCGGGTCCGTCGGGGTCGACGCGCATGTGATAGGCACGAAGATGATTTCAAAGGTGCTGCGCGACAATGGCTTCAAGGTCGCCGCCCTGAGCGCCCAGAATGAGCCTGAGGAGTTTATTAAGGCTGCCCGGGAGACTGCTGCGGCCGCTATTATGATTACGTCGCTCTACGGCATGGCGGAGCAGGACCTCCAGGGCTTCCGCGAGAAGTGCGTCGAGGCCGGGTTGGGCGATATCATTTTAATGATCGGCGGGAACCTGGGCGTCGGGAAGCACGACTTCAAGGATGATGAGGTGAAGTTCAAGGCGCTCGGATTCGACCGCGTGTATCCCCCGGACGCTTCAATCGAGGGCTCCATCCTGGATTTGTGTTCGGATTTGATAGCCAAAGGGTTGTTGGCGCCTTAGTAATCATTACCAGCCAGACGCCGGATTTGTTGCACCACCGTCCCTGCCTGTCGCTCACGCGACGATTTTGCCATGGTAGAGGTTGTTCGCCCTCACAATAATCGTTGAACCCGCGCGCAGCGGCGTCCCTGACTCGGCCCCGTCGCGTACAAGGTAATAATCGCCCGACCCGACGAGGATCTCGACGTCCACCCGCTCGGCGCGGACCCCGGTCTGCAAGTAGATAAAGGTAGTACCGTCGTCATCCAGGTGTATCGCTTCTTTGGGGACGCGGATGCCGGACGTCACATTGAAGACGACGTCCGCCCGCAATGCCCGCAAGGAAGCGATTTCATGGACGCCCCTGTCGCTTGAGAACACCACCAGGCATTCCCCATCTTCTCTCCGGCTCACGCTTTCGATACGCATTTCGACTTCCATGTTGTACGCGCCTGAGAACTGTACCGCGATCCGCCCGCCGGCCTGCAGGTGGATCGCGTTTTCCGCGTCCATGATTGCGGCAAAGTACCAGGAGAACTCGGTCACCAGCTTGCCCGCATTGAATATTCCGGTCCGCGCGCTGAAAAGTTCGCCAAGACGCGAAGGGGATATCCCGGCGACGTCGCCCGGCCGGACGAACTCCCAGCCATCGACGACATGCGAGTAGATGCCGCTGACGGGGGCGTATATCGTCCTTGCGCCACCGCTCCTGCTTTCAAGATCCCGGAGCTGCGCCTGCAGGGATGGCAGCGCCTCCGCCAAAGCGGAGTTGTCCGTGAAGATGTACGTTTCAATGTTGAGCGCCATCTCGTCAAGCGCGCTCAAGTCGCCGCTATGCACGGCATTCGACAGCGCCATCACGCTTTCGCGGCGCGTCGACTCAGCGACCTCCGTTGACTGTTCCAGCATCGCGATCCTCATCCTGAGTTCATGAATCCGGCTTGCTATCTCTATGGCTTCACGGCTGAGGTATTCCGTAGCGACGGCTTGCCCCACAGCTACTTTTTCCCCTTCCCCGGCTATGGGGAGTATCGCCTCCCCGCCGTCTGTTATGACAGTTTCGGTCCGGACGATATACCCCTCCGCAGGGAATGTATCCTCGACTATATAGGCGATGGCGGGCGCTGTTATAAACGTGTTTATCGCCGAGTTGTATATCGACACCCCGATGTAGCTCACTACTGCAAGGAATAATACCGCTGTCGTGAGCCTTATGAAAAAGTCGCTTCTTTTCATTCCCGCTCCTGTCCATCGTTAAGGTCGTTCATTATCATTTCTACGCCCCGGCCGGCGTCTGGCCCGCCGTCCCATACGATCCATTTTGCCCCAGGGTCGCGACGCAGCCATGTGAGCTGGCGCTTTGCGTACCTCCGCGATTCCATCTTTATCATCTCGATTGCGTCGTCGATGCTGCGCCCGCCGCCAATCGCCCCTGCGATTTCTTTGTACCCTATGGCCTGCATCGACGTCTTGTCCGCGGAAACGCCCATTTCGAGCAATGAGCGGACTTCACCCTCCAGCCCTGCGAGCATCATCTTGTCGACACGCTGTTCAATGCGCCTATACAGCGCAGCCCGGTCAGTGTAGTTGAGAGCGTACTTTACGGCGTGGTACCGCAGCGGCTGTTTCCTCGTTTCAATATCGTGCCGGGACAGTCCCTTTCCGGTCGTGAGATACACTTCCATTGCGCGGACGACCCGCTTCTTATCGTTCGGGTGAAGGCGCGCGGCGCTGCCGGGGTCGATCTCCCCAAGCTTCCGCAGCATCCCCTCGCCGCCTGCTTCGTCGTACTCTTTTTCCAACTCGCGGCGCAATACCGGATCTCCGCGCGCTGAAAACGCCCGCCCGGCCAGTAGCGAGTCGATATACAGGCCTGTGCCGCCGACCAGTATCGGCAGCTTCCCGCGCGACAGGATACCGTCGACGCACTTCGACGCGTCCGCGACATATCGCGAGACGGAGTAGTCCTCCCACGGCGGTATGACGTCTATCATGTGGTGCGCGATACCAAGCTTTTCCGCTTCCGTCGGTTTTGCAGTCCCGATATCCATATATTTGTATACTTGCATCGAGTCGGCGGAGACTACTTCCCCGCCCACCTCTTTAGCAAGCAGCGAGCCGAGCGCCGTTTTCCCGGTCGCCGTCGGCCCTGTGATTACAATGATCGGAGGCTCTCCCATACATGCTACCTCAATTATACGCACATGTCCATCAGCTCAGCGGCGCGCTTGCTTATTACCTCGTCATGCTCGAAATCATTGGAAACACAGCGCGCTTTTGTGCAAAGGTCGCTTATTAAACCGCTATATGCGTCAAACGCATTGGCCGGCAAAGGCACGACGCCACCGGTCCAGGACCAATCGAAATCATAGTAAGGGGCCATAGACAAATACTCCCCGGTATTGCAATCCCTGAGAAACCCGTAGTTACCCCAATGGCGGTCGTCATGTTCGACAAGGAAATCAACTACAAAAAGGGCTACTGCAGGTTCCCTGAAAATCTCAACAGCCTTCTCGCGTGGATTGTCGTTTTGACCGGAAAACCCCGACTGCTCCATCGTTTCAAGGAAGCAATCCGTTGAAGTGAAGTTAGTAAGCAAGACACCCTCGTCAGACAGCTTCGCCTCTGCAGCATTCTCCAAACCGAGCGCTGAACAAAGGCGATATGGCTCGTACTCTTTGTATGACCCAATCTTTAGAAGGCTTTTCGAATCAAGCCATCGCTTGTCAGAAGCGCCATTAACAAACAAGGTGGATATGGACCCGCCTGTAAAAGCGCCGTTTCCATCCCATTCTTTGTTTATGTATGGTGTTACTTCTTCAAAAGTGATATCTTCGCCCCGGCTTTTTATCCAATAGCAATCCGAAAGCGATAGCGTGCGAGTCGTTTTTATGGCATTCTCATGGTTGTCCGATCCAAATGCCCTTAGCATCAAGCGGCGCGCGGAAACGTTTGAGTCTGCGCTATATCTCGTTCTCATCCATTCGGAATAGCCCATTGATGCGCGTAGAATACAGCCCGGCGTCAGTTTTTCATCAATGATTCTACTGTTAGTGATATCGTAGACTTCGACGTTTTTGCACATAAGGAGTACAGTGTCATCGTCGCCGGTTCCCCCAATCGGCTTCACCGGAGCTATATGGCTGCTCAAACGTTCTATTTCGCTGCCGGGTACGCGTCTTTGGTTCCCCGGGGTGCGCATTACCCGGATTTTGCCGGATTTATCCCATGTTCTCAGGGTTTGGGTCGTAACCCCGAGCATTTTGGCCGCTTCAGATAAAGTGTAATGCTTTTCCATTTTTGCTACGCCCTCAATTATGCCAAGGTATGGTATATTTATAGCATTACCGGACGCAATCGTCAATAATAATTTATATGTATTTATAAGTTTCTATAAGTGTATGGTTACTAATTACAGGTAGCCCGGTATACTCAAGGACGCAATAATACCATGACAACCGCCAGCGCAGCCGCCAGCATCAGCACCATGCATAGCATCACGATATCCGCGCGCTTTAATTCGAGTGTGTAAAAGCTTGTTCGCCCGCGCATTGCGCGGAAGGCCCGCATGTCGATGCTCATTGAGAGTTCACGCGCATTTTGCAGGCTCCCCGCCACAGCCGGCAACAGCAGGTATGAGTACAGAGAGAGCCTTTTCCTGAGTTTGAGTTTTTCGATTACTACGCCACGTAATTGCAGCGCTATCAAACTGTCCCTAAGTTCCTCCCTCATCTGCGGGATGAATCGCAACCCGATGGAAATCATGTAGGCCGCTTCGTATGGAAGCCGGATCTGCACCAGCGCCTGGATGAGCGCGCGCTGTGAATAGGGCGTGAACATCGCGCCGCCGATGATGAACAGCGAAAGCCTGAACAGCACCAGTAACCCTTTGAGCAGCCCCCCCAGTGTCAGCAGCGGGAAACTGCCGATTGTAATCAGCACCGCGCCTTCGGGGGCGAATATGCTTTGCATCAGCGCAATCGCTACTACGAGCTGCCACAGCCGCTTGAGGCTCCCAAAAAGCCTGCGGTAACCTACCCCGGTCGCTGCCGCGCATATCATCGCCAAGACCAGCAGCGCGGCCATCAACCTGACGTCGCGCACAACGACGCCGTAGCCGGACAATACCAGGACGAGCGTAAAGATGACTCGGGGGTCGGGTAGCTTGACGCGTCGCCGGGATGATTTTGGGTTAGCCGTCCGTCGGTCCCGTGGTCTATCCATCCAGCAGCCGCCCCCCTTCGACGAACCGGATTTCCGCTTCAAGCCCCTCCGCGAAGCTCCGGTCGTGGGTGATGAGCAGTACGCCGACGCCGACGTCGATCAGCCTCCGGAGCGTCCTTGCAAGTATTTCCCGCCTGCGCGTGTCCAGCCCGGTCGTCGGCTCGTCGAGTATCAGGTAGGAAGGCTTGCACGCCATGACAGCGGCGATAGCGAGCCGTTGTTTCTCGCCGCGGCTGAGGGTGTATGTCGTGCTGTCCTCTATCCCCTCCAGCTCAAACTCCGCGAGCAGCCCCCGGGCGATCGAAGCGGCTTCCGGCTTTGGCATTCCCCGCAGTTCAAGCGGGAATGCTATTTCCTCCAAAGGGTGCGGCGCGAATATCTGGCGCGACGGGTCCTGGAACAGGTATCCGGCCTGACCGCCGATCCTGCCCAGCGGCCAGCCTGCGATATCCTCCCCGTTATAGAGGATGCGCCCGGCATCGGGTTTCAGCAGCCCCGCGCATAATTTGCCGATTGTGGTTTTCCCGCTGCCGTTCGGGCCGAGCAATGCCATACGCGCCCCCGGCTCAAAGCATTCCACCGACAGGTTGAAACTGCAATATCCCCCGTCTGCGCCCGGCTTCCCGGGTGCGCCGGGGTATGTGAAGCTTATATCCTCCATCCGCAATGATAAACCTGTCATGGTCATGCCCTCTCCAAATCCACAATGCGGTTGGCGATTGACCCCAGCGCAGCCATATGGGCGATGACTACCAGATGATAGATGGAAAACCGGTATGTATACTTCTTTATCATTGGCCTATTATATCCCTAGCGCCAAGGTTCTTCAAGATGGACGTTGAACCCTGACTTTTTCTGCGCCTGTTCGGAATAGGCTTGTCCCAGTATGATGTGCCGCGCATTGCGGAGATCACGCGTGGGATCCACCCGAAAGACCTGCTGTGGATCGCTAGGTCAAAATCGGAGCGGCTGGAATCCGCCATGACCGGCGTATTCTCGTCGGTGTTCCTCCGGCGTGTCGATATGGCCAGAGACAGCGTTGGCTCCGGGGGCATGCCCTACACGCTTGAGCCGTACGGCGGCGGGTACCTGTTCACCACCTTGGATAAAACGCAGTACTATTTCGACAACGACGGGCTGCTCGCATCGGTAGTGGACGTCAACGGCAACACGACAACGATAATGGGTGCGGTTGTCAGTGACGTAACGCCATACGCGGGTGCGCGGCTGAATGGATATTGTCGTCCCCCGCCACGCTATCTTTAACTGGTTATGCGCCGCAATGTTTTTCTTTCCCGTCATGTTTATTATATTGATTAAAAGCAAACTGTTGTATCATTTTGCACCCGCAGTCGGGGCAGACCCTCTTGCAAGATTGGTCAGGCATTGTCCCTCGCCTCCAACTCTTTTGTTATGCCCGTTCCCTTAACCGATATAGCGTTTGTTCCGTGTGCCGTCCGGCTGGAGAACGCCGTAGCGTTGGACGAAAGCTACGCGCTTTGTTTCATATACGCTGTACTCGCGTTCCTCGGCATCTATTTTGCTTTCTTCCGACGCTTCGGAAATGATTATATCAGGGTTACGTTTGAACTGACGTTTTGGCGCAGGAGATTTACCGGCGCAGATGTCGCGAAGCTCGTCCTCGGCCAACTCAATTATCCCGCCCGCATCAAACATCTGCGACGCTTCTTTGTAAGCCCCGGAATCTTTTCCACCGCGCCCGATGATAAGATAATCAGTGAACGCCGGTATGGTGTCTGACGGCGCGCCACCCGCGAAATACACGAGGTCTTTCAACCTAAGCGAACCGCCGTCGAACGTGCCGACAAAGGCTACGATTTTACGGAAAAGCCTATCGTTTTTTTCAATAATTTTCGCCATGTTTGACGGCGCGCTGTATATCCATTGCTTACCCTGTTTGCGGGCGACCAGCAAGCCCTGTTCTGTCATTCGCTGCAACAGCTTATACGCGCCGCTCACGGTCATACCGAGAACGCCCGCCGCTTCCTCTTTGTTAAAGCTGGCGTCGGCAAATATGGTAAGCAATCGTTGTTCGTTCGTTTCGGATTTGCCGTTACTTTCTTCCGGCCGCAGGTTATGGTTCATATTGGGGATGCGGATCAAAAATCCGCCGTCAATGACCGGGATTTCCGGCCCTACCGGGCTTTCCTCATACGCTCCGTAAATACGGGGAATACCTGTACCGAAAGCCTCTATAATATTCAGCCTGTAAAAAATTTGAGCCAGCTTCTCATTTCGTGTGACCGATACCCCCGTGAGCATAAGGTCGTGCGTGACGCCGGGCATCACGCCGCCCAAAGACATGAACTCCAAACGGTCGTCAAACATACTGACAAGAACGCTGCCCTCTATATAGTAATCCCTGTGTATGAGTGCGTTAAGGAACGCCTCGCGGATAGCGATGTCGGGGTAGTCGGGATGGTCTATCCTGTACACCCCCTCAAATGTGCTGCGTACCCTATTGAAAACGTGGAGGTATGCGTGAACGTCGTCTATCTGTTTGAACAGCGAACCTGAGAACTCCTTGCGGTCTTTGAACTTCTCCTTGTTCAGTCCCTCAAAGATAGCCGCCTTTGTCGTGTGTGGGCATTGATCGGAGAGGATTAACGCAAGATTGGTATAGCGCCCGTCGGGGCGGATCAGCCCCAATGACTGTTTCTGTTCCTTGCCGAATTTGACATCTTTTTCAGCGAAAACTCTGTCGGCGTACTCAAACGTCAAGCCCTGTTCAATGGCAAGCTCGCCCAGGAATTGTCCCGTGCCGTTATCTTTTATCATCTGGCGGATATGCTCGCGGGTTGCCATAACGGTATTGCTGCCGACACGGACATAAACACCCTGCGGAACAAGCCCGTAAGCGGCATAGCAATACGGTATGGCCGTGCCACGCTCCACCGTTACCACGATGACATACTTGCCTTCGCGTTTCTCAGGCTCGACTTTGAAATAGCCAGACGGGTCTGGCGTAACGGAATCGCGGAATCCGCTGGTTACGCGCCTCGCTTCAAGGTCGATGTCGCCCTCGACGCCATACACAGAGCCGTCATTATCTATACCGAGATATAGCGTTCCTCCGTCCGTGTTTAAGAAAGCCAGCATGGTATTTCTGGCTTTTGTGTTGTATTCACGTTTCATTTCAATGGTTTGATTTTCAATCATAAACATTTCATCTCCTAACGCGGCTATTGTATCACCGTACTCTCCCGTTGTCAATAGGCGATATTGGAGATTATGGAGATGTTGGAGAGTTACTGCGATCTGGGAGAAGAAATGAAATTAGCGTGAGCAGAATTATTCCCCGTTACTTTTCTCCTTCGCCGGTGCTTTCATCGACGCCGCCATCCGGCACATATTCCACAATGTCGCCGAAGTCGCAGTTAAGGACGCCGCAAATCCGCGCCAGTATATCGACGTTTACATTTTCACTTTGCGATATTTTGTAAAGGACGCTGCCGCTGATCTTCGCCGACTTGCAAAGCTCGCCCTTCCGTATCTTCTTGTCTATCAGAAGTTTGAACAGTTTATTATAACTGACGGCCATAACGCACCTCGTCATTCTGGCATAAGAAACTACTGCTACCAATAATAGGATATCACAGTTTAAGGTAAAAGCGAAGCCGTGGAATCCGACTCATACTTCACAACGGTGCTGAAATATATCCACCAGGACCCGAAGAAAGCGGGATTGTGCGGAAGCGTCGACGAGTACAAGTGGAGCAGCTACAAAGAGTATGTCCAGAAGGATGGGATAGTGGACTATGAGCTTGCGCTGGGCATAATCGGAGATGGCAGTTTTGCGGAGTTCATGAACGGGAATGCCGACGGCCGCTGCCTTGAGTTCGCCGGGCCGGGCAAGCGGATGACGGACGAGGAGTTGGCGGTGGAAATAGAAGAAACCTTCAAGATGAAAGCGGCAATGATCCGGGACGAGCCAAAGGAGAGCCGGAATCGCATTTTTTGGAGTCCATACTGAGGATGGAGGGGGTTTCAACAAGACAGCTCTCAAGAGTGTCGGGAGTTTCGACTGGCATTATCTGGGCCCTTTCGAGCGGATGAACGGGCCCTCTGCTCCTATCGAGGGTAACACGGGAGACACGTACATAAACGGCGAACTTGACGGAGAAGTGGCATACAGGTCGTACAACAACAAAGACTATCTTTCATACTGCACCTTTTTGACCCTTTCGGAAAATGATTATTTTCAAGTAAAATTGTTGCTTTCATGAAGGACGCAGCTCACAACATGAAGATGGAGATCTCATTGTGGTGCGATGTTCGCGCCGTTTTTTTGCTCATGAGGGAACACGCACTCATTGCGAAGATTTAGAAAACCAACATATACCGCAAAGACCGCGCTGGGATTTGGGTCGCCCGCCAAGTATGACCACCGACTGCTACCTATTTTTCAGCAGCGTGAATAATTCAGGATAAATTTGGGAGAATTGTTGAAATCAAAAATAGATGTGGTATACTCCTGAGTGTAGGGGGACCGGGCGTTCCGGATGGATAGTCAAAGGAGTACCCTGCACAAACGAAACGTCCGGTGGAAACATCGGATGTTAGTTTTATATGCCCTGATAACTGGTGAATCATAATCCGCATCGGGCGCGAAAAAGCGGCTTGCCATAAAGCAAACCGCTTTTCGCGCTCCCGTATTCGGTTGTGACTAAGCGGATTTCCTGACATCGCTTTCTATGGATTGGATTTCAGGCTGTTGCTGTTTCTGCGCTTCACGCTTCGCCCTCTCCCTTTCTGTACGTCTGCTTCCGCATTCTTTCTGCAACTCCTTTCGCCGTATATCCCGCGCCGCTTTTTCCTCCGGCGGGGTGGTCTCTGTTAAGCGACACAGACAAAGTGGCCAGGCCAGAACCCTCGTCCTATGGGGGTTCCAAGGGGGCCGGGGACCCCTTGGCCGTTAAGGGTGGGGTCCGGGGAGGGATATCCGGAAATCCCTCCCCCGGCGCGTTCTTTGGGTACTTTCTGTCGCGCTACAGAAAGTACCCCGCCGGAGGCCGAACCTTACTTTCTATTTCTCATGACCCGCATGGCGCTTAGTAGCGCCAGCAGCGCAGCGCCGCTCTTCCGGCAAAGCAGTCAGAATCGGGAATCAACCGGAGTTTCCCGGCCGCTTAGCTCTCTTTCCAGTAACTCTCCGATCTCGCAGCCCAAAACTCTCGCTATTTTTGCAAGCGTTATAGCTTGCGCTTTGTTTATATCCTTCCTCCGCTGCTCATACATCTGGATGGAGCGCAGCGCCGACCCCGTTTCCGCCGCCAACTGTGACTGGGAAAACCCGGCGGCTTCACGAATTCGCTTTAGGTTGGTCTTTGGGGTTCTTTCTACGTACCTTGCATCCGCTGCAGCGTAGAACTTAGTTATGTCCGCTTCGTGAAAAGTCGGATACATTAACAGAATATCTGAAAAATGCATAATACGCAATATACTGGCATAACTTCGCGCGCAATACCATTGGTAATGCGCCAGCGCCCACCCGCCCCAGAATTCCGCCGTCCGATAGTCTTTAAAAGCCGGTTTTGCCGCCGGAAATTCGCCAGCCACCGCGCGTATCGTATTCATCGCCATTTCGATACCGCTCAAGCCGGCGATAACTCCGGGGACTCCGTACTCAAGCTGCCGCGCCATGCCCGCCACTGTGAGCATATGAAGGTACTCGTCGCCATCTATGTCACAGTCGTTTACAGCATAGTCCATCATGTTTCCGAACTTGTTCGCGGCGTTTTGAAGATACATCTCATTATAAGCGCGCATCACCATGCTTCATCCCCTCTCTTAATACATCAATCATGAATATATCGTCTCTTATTTGGGCCGACCCGCGTTCGCGTCTCAGATATTGCTCGCGCGCTTCCTTATCACGTCTGCGTCGTTTAGCATAATAGACGTCGCCGTCCGCAAGCTCGCTTCCGGTAAAACTGATCAGGCTAAAAGCTTTTCGGCTTTTTAGTACAAGCTGCTCTCCAAGCGAACCGAGCGATATAGCCCTGTAAAGCTGGCGTAATGAGATCGTGTTATTCAAAAAATCGAGCGCAAATGTGAAGTAGGAATCGTCGGCCCGATATCCGGTTATTATGTCATAAGCGCCGATATCCGGTAGAAAATGCTCGGTCAGGTACTCTTTGGACTCGGCGGCAATCGGGTTTGTGATGTCAAAGACCCGGTTGTTGACAAGGATAGCGATCCAGTCAAGCGCGCTGTTATTCGGTCCTGAAAGGTTTAGCGCAGTCAATCCTGAAACATCCAGCAGATACGAATTTGCGTATCCCCCGATTCCGCTTCCGCATGCCCACTCCTTCGCCAGTTCCGGGTTTTCAGTGCAGTAAAACCCAAGCCCGTAGTCATTGCGCGGATTACCTTTTCCGAATTCCGGTTTTTCGATTATTTTTACTGAGCCGTGGTACAGCTTGACTTCAGTTAACATATGGCGTCCCCCCAGCAACGAAGAGTGTATCACCACAGTGATACTTTGTCAAGCGTCACCTCAGATGCTGGTATGTCAAGCGTCGGCTCAGATGTTGGTTGACATTACCGCAAAGATGAAGTAGCATGAAAGAATAACAGTAACTGTTCAGGGGACGCAACGCGCCTAAAGGCGCGTGGATGAACTCTGATGATGCGTGAATCGTCAGGCGGAGGCCGGCAGACGCACATCCCGGGGTAGGGATAGAGCGATGGCATGCTATTTGAGCCGGCCACGCGACTTTTCATGCGAATCAGAGTACAGCCACGGCGCCCCCTGAATAGTAACTCTGCGTGAACTTCGCCGGTAACATCCGACATTTCTTGTTGTTTTTTTTATCCGGTAGTGATACAATTGCGCGGCAAAAATATTATTTAAGGATAAAGATATGAAAAGAGCGACGATTTCGATAAAAGGCTCTCCGGTTTTTGCGGACAGCGATGATGAATCCTTTGAGTTGATGACCGACGGCGAGTATTCAAGCGAGAACGGGGTGTCGACGTTTCGCTATGTTGAAAGCGAACTGACGGGGCTCGACGGCCTGCTTACGACGTTTGACGTAGAGCCTGACCGCGTCGTACTCCGGAGGGGCGGAGGCGTCAACGGGGATATGATTTTTTCTGAAAAGCAAAAGCATCATTTCCTGTACGAGACCCCTTTCGGCTCTATAACTATGGGGATAGACACGTACAGTATAAAGAAAAACATGCGCGACGACGGAGGAAGCCTTGAGATAAGGTATGATATCGAGGTCGATAACATATCGGTGAGCCAGAACCTGTTTGAAATAAACATTACTACGTGGCCGCAATAAAGTTCTGAATAAGAAACCGGGAGTTGAGAGGGAAAATGGCCGTTAACCTGATAGACGACGCGAAAAAGCAGATCGACGAGCTTATAAACGAAGCGTGCCGCAAAGCGCGCGAAGTGGGCGGCTTGCCCGGCGGAGAGCCGCCGGAGGGCGCGGTCGAGATACCGCGGGATACGTCGTACGGCGATTACGCCGCGACCCACGCTATGGCCGCGGCTAAAACACTGAAGCTTGCGCCGCGGAAAATAGCCGAAACACTCGCGGAGTACATAGAGCTTGACGGGACTTATTTCGAATCACTGTCGATAGCCGGGCCCGGCTTTATTAACTTCTCGCTGTCAGGGAAATGGTACGGCGAGGTTTTACAGGCGGCGGACGCTATGGGCGGCGATTACGGCGCGGTCGAAGCGGGACGCGGCAGGCGCGTAATGGTGGAATTCGTCTCGGCGAATCCGACCGGTCCGATGACGATAGGCAACGCGCGCGGCGGCGTATTGGGCGATACGCTGGCGTCGCTCCTGAAAAAAGCCGGATATGACGTGTGGCGCGAATTTTACGTAAACGACACGGGGAATCAGGTCGAGTTGTTCGGCAAGTCGATAAGCGCCCGTTATATGCAGCTATGCCTCGGAGAAGAGAACGTCGAGTTCCCTGAGGACGGTTATCACGGCGATGATATAAAAGACCTTGCGGCACTGATTTTTGAAGCCGACGGGGATGCGTTTGCCGCGCTGACGGAGGATGAGCGCTCCGCGAAATTCTCGGCTTTTGCTCTGCCGCGCAACATATCGCTGATGAAAGAGCATCTTGAGAGATACCGGATCAGTTTTGACGAATGGTTCCGCGAGAGCGGTCTGCATGAGAGCGGATATGTTGAGGACACCGTCAGACTGCTGGAGAAAGGCGGCTTGACGTATGAAAAAGAAGGCGCCCTCTGGCTCAGAAACACTGAGCTGGGCGCTGATAAAGATGAAGTTTTACGCCGCGCGAACGGGTTTTACACGTATTATGCCGTCGACGTAGCTTATCATCGCGACAAGCTGGAGCGCGGATTCGACAAAGTGATCGACATCTGGGGCGCCGACCACCACGGCCACGCAAGGCGCATGAAAGCGACGATGTCCGCCCCGGCGCTCGGGACGGACGGCGATAAACTGGATTTTCTTGTTTATCAGATGGTACGGCTCACGCGTGAAGGCGAGACAGTCAAGGTATCGAAACGCACAGGCAAGGCGTTGACGCTCAATGACTTGCTCGACGAGATTTCAGTGGATGCGTGCAGATTTTTCTTCAACGCGCGCCCGGACAGCCATCTTGATTTCGACCTCGGGCTGGCTGTCAGGCAGGACAGTGAAAACCCCGTATACTATGTCCAATATGCGCACGCGCGCATTTGCAGCCTGATCGCCATATTGGCGTCGGAAGGTTATCCGGTCCCTGCGTTTGATGAGATCGACGCCGGCCTGCTTATCGCGGAAACGGAGATCGAGCTTATTAAGCAGATATCGCTGCTGCCGGAGGAGATAAAGCTTGCGGCAAGGGATTACGATCCGTCGCGTATAAACAAGTACGTCACAGAACTGGCCGCCCGGTTCCACAGGTTTTACAACTCCTGCCGCATAAAGGGCGAGGAACCGCCCTTGCTGAGAGCGCGGCTGAAACTGGCGGATATAACGCGATCGGTAATCAGGAACTGCCTGGACGTCCTTGGCGTCTCGGCGCCGGAAAAGATGTAATTCGTTTGATACTATTCAGAGTACAGCCACGGCGCCCCCTGAATAGTAACTAAAATCCCAGTTCCTTCTGACGGCGCTTATGGATAGGCAGTATTATCGCGAAAGCTATAATGGCAAGGCAAACCGGCGCTATGCCGGTTTTGTACATTGTCGAGTAACTCGTCCGCGCGTAGACAAGCCCCCCGAAAAACGGGCCGCTGAACAGCCCGAGATCGATCCCCATGTACATTGTATTGCTTGCGACGCCTCTCCTCAGCGCGGTTTCAGATTGCATACTCATCGCCTGAAGCGACGGCTGCGACGAGCCGAAACCGACGGCGGCCAGAACAGCCCCGACGAGCGCCAGCCCCAGGGTCTTGCTTGAACCGATCACCAGAAACGATATCGCGAAAACGGCAAGGGCCGGGAACATTATCTTCTGGAAGCCGAATCTGGTCGTCAGAAAACCGCTCAGCGGCCTTGACACCGCGAGCGCTATCGCAAGCACGAGGTAGAACGAGCTTATATTTGCGATACCCTGTTCCTTGCTGAACTCGAAAATGTAAGTATTGATCGTCGCGTAAGACGTCATGAGCATGAACAGGACGATCATCGGGGGCACGGCGTGTTTTGTGAATATGTTCTTGTACCACGCGCCGGTGCTCGCTATCTGCTCTTTCGTTTTCTTGTCGGGCGCGATAATAAGCGCCGGAATCATGCCGAGGACAAATATTGACATTCCAAAAAGGAACATTAGTGTGAAGCCAAGATTCTCATCTCTGTAGTTCGTGCCGAACTGGAGGATCGCGGCGCCGACCGTCGGCGCGATCGCATTGCCGATTGCGCCGCCAATGCCGTATATGCCGAAGCCCTGCGCCAGCCTTTCAACGGGCAGATGGTCGCTGGCGATCGCCATTATGAGCGGGCCGATCAGGCTGTACTGCACGCCGCTTATGAACCGAAACGCGATGAAAACAGGGATGCTGTGGAACACAGCGTATCCGAGATTTGCGACTGCGCCAAGGAAAAAAACGAACGCGAGCACTTTGCGCTTGTCCAGTTTTGTCATCGCGGGGCCGGCGAACGGGTGGCAGGTGAACGACACCGCAAAAAACATCCCCGCGAGAAAACCCGTAAGCTGCGCGCTAGCGCCGAGAAACTTCGTATATGTCGCGACAAGCGGATTGACCGAGGCGTGCCCGAGGCACATCATGAAGTTGGCTATTATCGTGCAAATGAAACTCCTGTTCCATATTGTGGACGCCTTGCCCTTAGTTTGGTCTGAACTCAATACATTCGCCTCCAAGTATTATTGATTCCACTGCAACAACTCCCGCTCGCGCCTTTGGCGCGTTACTATCTTCGCATCGTCTTTTTCCGCTATTTTTTACGCGTTTTTCGGTTAAATGAACCAATCATTCGCCCCCGCTGAACGCAGTTCAGCGTAAACCCTGCAAAACTATCGAAAAAATCCGACGCGAGGCTGATGACGTGAGTTGTTGCAGTGGAATCATCATTCGAACATTACAAGATTAGCGTTTAGCCGCCGGGCCGTTTCGGCGCATTCGTCCGTAAAGCCCGATCTTGAAAACAGATACAGGTATCTTGCCGGATAGCGGAACCCTCTGCTGCGTTCCTCAAGCGAAGTGAGCGAGCTGAGCTGCGCGGGTTCATCCGACCATACGCAATCTCCGAAGATCGCGTGATCGTCGTCCGAGTAAGCTATGATCGGCAGAACAGTTTCTCTTTTCCACACCGGATCGATTCCCCACCAGCGGCCGATCTCGACGAACTTTATCGGCAGGCGGCCGGCCTGGTTTTGCAGCGTCAGCCATTGTCTGCATATGTCCTCGAACACTTTGCTCATAAACTCCGGGATCTCCCGCGCGACGCTGCGCCAGATCCTGTCCGCCATGCCGCTCCGGATCAGCGAAATGTTGTCGGGGACAAAGCGGTACCAGAAACGGAACATATTGTCCGATATCTCATAGATCGTCCTTTTTCCCGACTTCTCCGTCACCGGGGTATGTTTTTCAACAAGCCCGAGCGCTGTCAGGTTCTTGAGATAAGCCGTGCACGCGCTCGTTTCAAGACCGACCGCGGACGATATATCCGAGTTTCGGGAGCTTCCCGCCGCGATCGCCCTCAGGATCGCGTTGTAGTACGCCGGGTCGCGGACTTCCCTCCTCAGAATGTTCGCAGGCTCTTCAAAGAGATAAGACGAGGCGCTTAGAAAGACGCGGCGTATGTTCTCCTCGATCGTTTGCCCGGGGTCCATCAGTTCCAGATACCTCGGCGTCCCGCCGGTCAAGCCGTAGACGACAGCGATGTCAAACGGTGAAAATCTGCTGTAATGCCGTTTGGTTTCAAAGAAAGTCAGCGGCATAAGCGCGATCTGCGCCGTGCGGCGGCCGTGGAACGGACTGTCGAACCCGAGAGTTTCCGCTTCCATGACGGGTTCCGACGACCCGCATATTATAAGCATCAACTTGCTGTTTATCAGGCTGCGGTCGATGTGGCCGCAAATAAGATTTGAGACGTCCTTGTGCGCGGCTGTGAGATACTGATAGTCGTCGATAACAAGAACGACCCTTTCGGAGCGGGACGCCGCGCTTACGCGTTCGAAAGCGTCGTCGTAGCCGGTTATCTCTGTTTCGCGTTCATTCAGACCCGCGGGAAGCGTGTTTATCATACGGGCGAGATGTCCGAGGTTTTCGACCGCGCTCGTCTCATGCGCGGCGAAGTATACGGCTTTCTTGTTTTGGATAAACTCCCGCAGTAATGCCGTTTTACCCACGCGCCAGCGCCCGTGTACGATCACGCATTCAAATTTATCGCTGCCATATAACCCTTCGAGCCGTCTCAGCTCGTTTAGCCGCCCATAGAACATCTACCGCAACCTCACCCCGCGCCGGAAAGGCGCGTTTGAACTATTTCTTCCCGCGCCCGCCCCTGCGTCGTTTCCCGTACAGCTTTTTAGCGTGAGTCCCTTCAAACTGCTGGGGACGGGCAGGTTTTGCGTTTTTGTCGATTTCCTTTGCCGGACGCTCAAAGACCTGCCCCTGCTTTTTCTTTGCGTCAGGCGCGGGTTTGCGTTCCTGCGGCGCGGCTTGCTTCTGGGCCGCTGCGCCGGCGTCGGGCCTCCGATGTGAAGAAGGCGGCGAGGTATCCGGCGCGGATTTGGGCTTGGGCGGAGGGGTGACTGTGAAGCCCGCCTCCTCCAGCCGGCCTTCCGCTCTGGCCGCTATGTATTCAGCTCTGCGCCCTTTCCCGCCGAGTATGTCGAGTTCGCCGAAGGAGAAGTTTTTCAGCGTAGTGTCCAACCCGTCTTCCAGGCGGACTTTAGCGTTGCCGCGAAGAAGGTTGACGCTGACAACGCTGCCTTTACCGGACGGGGTTTCTACGAAAGCATCGACCTTCGGCGCCTTCTTTACGAGGTCCTCATAGGCGACTTCCTCGTATTTCAGGCAGCACATGAGTCTCCCGCATGTGCCGGATATTTTCGTCGGGTTCAGCGACAGACCCTGCGTTTTCGCCATCTTTATCGAGACTGGGTGAAACTCATTAAGAAACTGCGAACAGCAAAACTGCTTTCCGCAGACGCCCAGGCCGCCCAGCATTTTTGCCTCGTCGCGCACTCCGATCTGCCGCAACTCTATTCGGGCGCGGAATACGCCGGCAAGATCCTTGACCAGATCACGGAAATCGACGCGCCCTTCCGAAGTGAAAAAGAACAGTATCTTGTTGCCCTCGAAACCGTACTCGACGTCGACGAGCTTCATTTCAAGGCCGAACTCCGCGATTTTTCTCTGGCAGTAATCGAACGCTTCTTTCTCTTTTTCCCTTCCGGCCTGCTCGCTTCTTTTGTCGGCGTCGGTAGCTATGCGAACGACGGGCCGCAGCGGCTTGATGACCGTGTTGTCGTCAACCTGATGGTTTGCGCGTATACATTCGCCGTACTCAAGGCCTTTCGCCGTCTCGACGACGATGTGCTCGCCCTTGGCGATCGACAGCCCGGACGGATCGAAAAAGTACGCTTTTCCTCTGTTGTTGAATTTTATGCTCACTACTTCTGTCAATATAAGTTCCTCTTCTCAATTCAGTCTTGATCCGGTGTGAAGTTTCCTGCCTCTGCTCATTCGCTTATGAGCGCGGCGCAGATGAAACCGGACAAATGCCCGACGCCGACGTTCAGGCTGAGCATCACGTTTGCTCTGGCTAACACGCTCTCCGCGCGGGAATACTGTTCGCGGCGCGCTGCCGGAGTGCCGGGAGATACTTCCTTGAGCTTGTCAACCGCGATTTCCCGCGCCGCGTCAAGAAAACCGCCGAACGCGTCTTTATCAGTGTTCTCCAACGCGAACATAAATCTGACGAGCTCCATGTTCCCTTGTTCCAGCGCGAAAAAAAGATCATTCGCCATCTCAAAGACGGCGGGATCGTGAGCGGCGGGGCCGACGCCGCCGCCGGGGCGCGATTTAAGTTCCACGCAGCGCGAACGTACCGTTGACAGCAGCCCTGCGGGGTTTTCCGTACTCAGTATAAACACAGCATAGCCCGGAGGTTCTTCGAGTATCCGCAAAAAAGCGTTCTGCGCGTTTGCGTTCATCAGATCCGCGTTGACGACTATATACACTTTCTTTTTCGATTCTACGGGAATCACGATCACGTCGTTTTTCAGACTGCGTATCTGCTCGACGATAATGTCGCGTTTGTCGCGGGGTTTTTCGATGTAAATAATATCCGGATGGACGCGGCGCGACGCTTTGCCGCAGTCGGGGCAGGCCATACACGGCTTTACATTGCCGGGACCTGAGCAGACGGCGATCGCCGCCAGTGCGTCGGCCAGCCCTCCGTCTGCGATATACGCGTGCGAAAGCCTGCCGGTATCCAGATTCAACGATCGGGCCACGCCTGTCGAGTCCATTTCCACGTCCGCTTTCAATAATTACTGCGTTCTATTGTACAATCCAACCACTCTTCCCGTCAACAGAAAAAAATTTTCAGCGCGAAATGCAACAGTTTAAGGCGTAATTTTGATGATTACAAAGCGGAAAGTTGCGGTTTTCCTCAGAAATATCAGGCATCAGCGGCGGATTATGTAACTCAAATTCATATTGAAATCCTGACGAATCAAGGATATAATCCATATCGTAGGTATATTTCAAAGGAGGTATTTTTTATGTCGATAAAAGCTGATTACTACTTCAAACAGCCGGATAAGCTCCCTCTTCCCGGGTTGATGGATGAAGACTGCGCCGCTTACGAAGTGCTGGCGAGCGTCAAGCCCGTGCTCTCCGAAGTTCTGACGGCGTGCGGCGTGACGGAGAACAACGGCACGTTCAAAGGAGGCAACGTCCATTTCTACGGGCATTACTATATCGGAAAAGGCACGATCATTTATAACGACGTCACGATTATAGGCCCCGTATACATTGGCAGAAACTGTGAGCTTATGCCCGGCGTGACCATCAGGCCGTATACGATCATCGGAGACAAATGCACGATCGGCCACGGCAGCGAGGTCAAGCACAGCGTTATGTTCAGCGGTTCTAAAGTCTCAAGCCTTGCGTTCGTAGGAGACAGCGTGCTTGGGGCTTCCGCGCGCGTGGCGTCAGGAGTCATTACGGCCAATCGCAGGTTTGATCAGGGGGAAATTACGATCAGGCAGTCCGGCAGCGAGTACGAAGTGGGCGATTCATACTTCGGCGTTATAATGGGTGACTCGGCCCGCCTGGGCGCAAACTGCGTCACTCAGCCCGGAACGCACATAGGCCCTTATACGTGGGTTTATCCGATGACGAACGTACGAGGGTTCATTCCCGGCGAAAAGCGCGTGTATCACCCAAGGAGCCTTGAGATGGAGGATAACGAGATAGTCGAACTATCGTGACCGCTTAAAGCCGCGCTTTCCGGCACAAACCGAAGCCACGGCTTTGATGCCACGGCAACGAAGCCTCAGCTCAGAAGCCTCAACATTAGTTGAGGCTTCAACCAATTTCAGGGCTGCGACGCGGCGATAACAGTTCAGGGGGCGCCGGGTTGTTGTTCAGAGGCTGGCTTGTTTGCAGAGCTGCGTGGCATGGTTTTTGTTGTTTCGGTCAGTACCGGCCTTTTCACCGGTATTCCCTCAACAAAAAAACCATACCGCGCAGCCCTTGATGGGCAGATAGCAAATAGTAACGACACCGGGGTTGCAAGCGCAATAATAATAACTCGTAACCATTGACAAAGCAACATGGCTTG
>Ga0082212_10003436_pt1 | contig 22473 bp, 17 predicted proteins | sample TergutNt197P3_FD_71548 | JGI IMG/M metagenome (GOLD analysis project Ga0082212, IMG submission 71548) | Neocapritermes taracua P3 segment gut microbial communities from Petit-Saut dam, French Guiana - Nt197 P3 | ecosystem: Host-associated > Arthropoda: Insects > Digestive system > Gut ...
GCCATTTTTTCACCGAATGGCAAGAGAGTTGTCTCGGTATGTAACAACGGAATCGCTCGTATTTGGATTTTGGAAGCGGAGGATTTTGCTACCATCCCTGCTTCGGCAGTTCAAGTGATAGAAGACGAAGAAGGCACGGTAACTCTCGATGAAGCGAGAAGAAATTCAGGGCTTTACATTATAAAAGGTAATAACTTCATTCCCATTAAGCGACAGGATATTGGAAACCTTTCAGGACCAGATAATCATTATGCGAACATACTGGATGCGACTGCACAAGTGCACAAAATCCCAAACACTGCACAACTTGTTCTATTCGGGATAGAGGAAATATCCGTAGATAAAATCCTCCGTACGGGATACACGATTCCTTGTAATGTGCAATTTGATCAATCGGATAGCCCAGTGCGTATTTCATATTACAATAACGTAGGGGGACGGTTTGAAAAGATGAACGGAGAGAATCCGTTGAAATACTCGCCACGACTGTTCATGCAAACGAGCCAGATTCTTGAGGCGAAAGAAAATGAGTTTTTCGTTTTTGGACGATTCGAAAATACCGAATGGAAAGAATATACGCTCACGGCAAATCACCGATTTTTCATTTACAAGGCAGGGTATCGTGATCGCGACGTTGAACGTTGGAATTTGGGAATCGAGCGAACAAGAAATGGATATTTCAAGGTGAATTTCACACAACCGCCTGTTGGTTACTGCTGTATCAATGGTTCGGTCATAGTAGAATTTGTAAATGTTGCAGAAGTCAAGCCAGACAAAACTATGAGTGGCGGCGGGATTGAGCAACCTGCCCCCAAAGTACCGCAAGTTCCACAGCCAGGAGATCGGGCGCGTCAGCTGTTCGGTACACCGAAGGCTCCTTAGAAAACAGTAACGATTTCCATACCTGATCGGAAAGGATCAACGTAACTTAGGCGGGTAAACAAACGAACAATGAGACTCTTTTGTCAATGTTGATTTATCAAGCGATAGGGAGTACAATGGTGCTCCCTGCTGTTTATCCAATCGGGAAATATAAAAATGCAAGAACAACTAAACAACGGAGCGGCACAATTTCGTGCCGATGTGCCGGAAGAGCAGACACTCGAACATGAGGCCGTGCGAACGACCATCGTCGGTGGCCGACCGCCGGGGAGCGGCAAGCCGATGGGTAACGTGCCGCGCGGCATCGAAGTGCTACTCAAAAAAGCGGCGATTGACCCGCAGTTTCGCGAGCTTTTGCTCAACGATCCGGAAAGTGCGGCGGAGTCGATTGCGTTGGAACTCACGCCGGTTGAGCAGGCGATGTTGAAAAATATGCCCGCTGAGCAAATGTCGCTTATTATCAATCAAACCGAAGTGCCGCAACAACAGCGTCGTGCGTTTCTCGGAACGGCGGCCTCCGCCATGCTGGCCGTGTTGACGGGTTTTGCGACGGGTTGTCCGGGACAATCAAAAGGAAGTCGCCCGGAGCCGGTAGGTGGTGCCCGTCCCATTTTCCCGGAAGATTACATGACAAGCGACGAGTCAAATGATGAAGACGGCGTTCGTCCTGATTTGGTGGAAGATGAAGATGTGCCGCCGATGAGTCCACCGGAAGCAGTTTCGGCGGGAATCATGCCGGATGTGCCGGAAGAGTAAATTACCAGCAGAGGCGTCCTGCAATCCGTAGGATTGCATCTCTCGGTAGAAAAAATGTCGCCGAAAAATCAAATCGCATTCCGTAGGAATGCGTCCCGGTTGCTTGTTGGTTGCATCCCTATGGGATGCAGGATATTTTAGGGGGGCTTGTTTTCTACCGAGCGATGCATCCCTACGGGATGCAACAACTCGCAACCCGGTGACTGCGCTACGCTCCGTCACCGGCTCATTCCCTATTCCCTATCCCCTAATTTCGTTACAAAAAGCCCAAACCAAAGTATGTCGGAACCAACCCAAAGTATCATCGAACCAACTCAAAGTTTGTCGGAACCAACTCAAAATATGTCGGAATCAAGTTCAAGTGGGTCGCATCAAACAAAAAGTTTCATGAGAGAAAGTCAAAGTTGGATCAACGAAACAAAAAGTTGATTCCATGATACTTTGAGTCGGGCTTTTTGTACTCAAATCAACAACTCTGGTAACAAGAAACAAGGGAATAGGGGATGGATTTCCCGCCGCTATTCCCTAATCCCTATTCCTTACATAAAATTCCGTCATTGCGCTACGCTCCATTCCGGCTTTTGTTACTATCCCCTATTCCCTATTCCCTCACCCCTTTGGAAAAATGTCCGACATCACCATCATCAATCTGAACATGCTCTTCATGCGTTACGGCGAGGAGATTGAGCGGGAGTTGCACGTTCCGCTGGGGCCGCTGTACCTCACGCGGGCGTTGGAAGACGCGGGTTTCGACGTCGATTTTCGCGATTATCAGTGTGTCGATTCCGACGAGCCGTTCGAAATGACGACGTTTCTCGATTTCACCGGCAACCCGGAACCGGCGGCGGTGATCGGCGTTTCGTGCATGGCGAATCTGTTGCCGTTTACGATTCTCGCGTTGCAAGCACTGCGAGAACGTTACCCCGACTGGACGCTGGTGCTCGGCGGAGTCGGCTCAAAGTCGGTCGAGACGCAACTGCTCACGCGATTTCCGTGGATCGACGTCATCTGTCGCGGCGAAGGCGAAATCACCGGCCCCGATCTGTTGCGTGCGCTGCAATCGAAACGCGATCTCGCAACCGTCCCCGGCATTTCCTTTCGCGATCATAACAACACCGTCACGCACACGCCAAACCGTCAACGCATTGCCGATTTGGATAACATTCCGTTCCCTGCGTTTCACAAGGTCGAACTCTCCCGTTACGCGGGTTATGGCATGATGAGCAGTCGCGGCTGCCCGTACCCGTGTACGTTTTGCAGCGTCGCACCGGTGTGGAACCTCGAATCCTACAGCCGCTCGCCGCGCAACATCGTCGAGGAAATGCAGTACCTGCACGAGCAGGCGAACGTTCAACTGTTTCTGTTCCAAGACGAGTTTTTCGTTTCCGGCAAACGGCAGGTCATGGAATTTTGCAGCGAACTCCGGCAACGCCAATTGAAACTCAAGTGGAAAGCCTTCGGTCGGGTCAATCTCGTCGATGAGGAAATGATGCAGGCGATGAGCGATTGCGGTTGCGTCGAACTGCGTTTCGGCATTGAGTCGGGCAGCGACCGCGTGCTCAAGGCGATCAAAAAAGGCTTCACCGCCGCCGAGGTGCTCGAACTGGTGCCGAAAGCGATCAAGTTTTTTCCTCGCGTCGATGCGTTTTACGTCTGGGGCTTTCCGTTTGAAACGATGGAAGATTTCCAGCAGTCGCTTTTTCAGATGATTTCGCTCCGCATGATGGGGGCGCGTATTCTGCCGAGTTTGCTTTCGCTGTTGCCGCAAACCGAAATTTACCGCGATTGGTCGGCGCAAAAGCCGCTGGAGTTTTGCCCGTTTTTGTTGCCGGAATTTGTGTTCACCGGGCATGAAGTGTTCCGTAACGGCAATGTCGAACTCCCGGAAAAACACGGCGGCTATTTCGATTTGATACTCGGCCACCCCGACCTGTTCCCCGGCTTTTATCACATCGATTTGGAAACCAACGTGTTGCCGAAACTGGCGATGCTCCGTCAATTCGGGTTTTACCCGGAAACGACCTCCGGCAATGCCATCAACGTCACGAACACGGAAATGAACAAGGAGAGTTGCGGTGCCCATTCGCCGGGGTAACCGTGATCGCACCATTAAAGCCGTGTCATCTGAAAGACCACGTTATGACCGATTCCGAGCATCTCTTCCATTTGGTGGGACAAAAACTACAGTTACTGGAGCAGTTGCACGCCTGTTCGGGCAATCAAATGCAGTATATCGAAACGGACAGAATGGAAGCCATTCTTGAAATCCTGGCCGTCAGGCAGCGTCTGTTGATCGAAATCGAAGGCATTGACCGACAGATTGCCAATTATCATGTTGATGATCCTGAAGAGCGTGTTTGGCCGACGCCGGAAATGCGGGAACAATGTCGTGAGAAAATTTCCCATTGCGACCGTCTTGTTCGGGAAACGCTGGAATACGACCGGATTGCCACGGAGCGTTTGACCGAAAAACAGAGTGCCGCAAAACAGCAGCTTCAGCAGTTCACCGACACGGCCCATGCTCAGGGGGCTTATCGACAACACAAGTCGCGTTCGGCAACGACCGGAACCGGACCCCATCGCGTTGACCTGGGGTCAGGGTAAAAACCTCCTCTTTTTCTGAAATTCTGAAACGCCGTGCCTTCGGTGGCGTCTTACTGTTAAAAGGGGGAAAAAAGGCAGGGGTATCACGCCGTGACTGCCGCATCAGAGCCCGCCGCGTAAGCAAGGCACAAAGGGACGGCAGATGGGCATCACACAGACGCAGTTACGGGAGATCATGGCACAACACGCCGGTTCCTTGACGCTGTATGCCCGGCAGTTTCTGGATGGCCACGCGGCGGAAGACGTGGTACAAGACGCATTTTTTCGCTTGTCGCGGGAAAAAGCGGACATTGAAAACCCGGTGGCCTGGCTGTACCGAACGGTGCGCAACGCGGCGATTTCGCAAAATCGCAGCGACCGGCGACGCGGAAAACGTGAAATCGCCGTGCGTCGTGAACCGTGGTTCGAGCCGGACCCGGCCAATCGTTTGGACGCGACTACGGTGACCGAGACCTTGCGTCGCCTGGCACCGGAACTGCGGGAAATCGTCACGCTGCACCTTTGGGGCGAGCGTTCCTTTGCCGAAATCGCCGAACTGCTCGGGACATCGAAAGCCACCGCATTTCGCCGATACGAAGAGGCGTTGACCGCGTTGCGACAATTGTTGGGAGAAGATTGTGATGAGTGACTTCAGACTTCAGACTTCAGACTTCGGGCTTCAGGAAGATAGGGTTCAGGACAAGGTATCGAATGCCAACCCTGAAGTCGGAAGCCCGCAGCCCGCAGCCTTGTCCGAAATCTTGTCGCCGGAGCTTGCGGCGTTTGAGATGCAACTCAAGTCGCTCAAGCCGGTCGCGGTAGAAATGGCAGCCGGGAACGTTAGTGACCGGTTTAAAACGCATTCCCTCCGGCGAACCGGTCACTTACGTTCCCGGCTGCTATTACGGTGGACTCTGATTGGTGGTTTGGCTGCTACGTTGCTGTTGATTGCATTGACGCTGTTCGGGCCGGACCGGGTCAACAATCCGCCGCAATATATTCCCGGTAACTCGCACCAAATCGCCGAAATCAACACACCGGAATCAACGCACATCGAAGATCAACCGCTTTCAACCGACACGCTGACGGTAACGTTTCGCGGCGGCTTGACGATGCGGAAGCAACTGGCCATGCTACTCGACGAAATGCAGCCGCAGGGGATTGACGCGATTCAGCCGAAACAGCCGGATTATCCCGTCATGGTCATCCCGGTCTGCCAGAACGCGCGACCGCTTTCGCCCGAAGCAAAACAGGCGTTCCGGCAGCGGTTGCAACGAATTGATGTTTGGTAGCCGAATCATGCGCGTCGCAGGGCGACGCGGCTAACTTCACACTCCAAAAAACACACAAACCGAAAGGACACCACAATGAAAGTACGCACAATCACGCTTCTGTTCGTTCTCCTGACCGTGACGAACGCCGGGTCTGGCGCCTGGTGCGATGAAGACACGTCGAAAAAAGACGCCCCGCAAAAAACGGTCAAAATCACGATTTCGCCGGAGACGACCTGGATCACCGAGCCGCTGCTGCCCGACGGTCGCGTCGATTATTACGGAGCACTCCATCGCATGTTGTCGGAAGGCGTCACGAAAGACAATAATATGGCCCCCGGGATTTTTTCGATCGTCCCCGGCGAAAGGGAAACATCTCTGTTTCTTTACCGTCAAGAGGACGAACCGGCGGTTTGGGCGAATGTCCAGGAATATCGTCTCCGTTACTGGCAGCATCTGGGGTTTGACGCCCCGCCGGATTGGGAAACGCTGCAATTCGCCAGCCCCCGTGCCAAAAAAGGCGAAGAACTGGAGTATTTACTCAAGTATTACACGCCGGACGAAATCATTGCCCGACTCTACGAACACCAGCGGCCCAAAGACGACGTTGATCCCTTGGAGTTTCTGCAAGAGGCCCAAAAGAACGAACACTGGCTGTTGCTAGAGGCCATTTATCGTGACTGGTATGATGCGAATAACCGGTTGTGGACGGAAAAGGATTTTCCCCTCTTGGCGGCTTGGTTGCCCCAAACGGACGACATGGAATGGCAACTGATCGAAATATCGAAACGTCCGCGATTTTACAACCCGATTATTGCCACTTCCGGTGATGAACCCGACCAATTTCTCTATTCGACGCTATTGCCTTACGTTCAGGCGACGCGCGAAGTGGCGCGATTCATGTTGGTTCGCGGCAATTGGCACTTTACGCACGGCGATTACGACAAGGCCTTGGAATGTGCCTTTGCCTCGCAACGCCTCGGGCAGGCGATTCGCACGAACAACGCTTTTATCGTCGAAGACCTGGTCGGCGTTGCGATTTGCGGAATGGCCCATCACCAGATCATGACCTATCTCATCGCGTTGGAAGGCAAGGTCGATGCAAATTGGCTCACGGCAAAACGCGCGGCCTTTGCGGCCAACAAGCAAACCTATTCGATTCCGGCGGTTCCGCAATGGGTGAATTGGGAACGTTGCGGCATGTTGTCGGCCATCTTGTCCATGAGCAACAAAGCCGATGAGTTTGCGGCAATGCTGGAAGATAACGGCAGAGGAGACGAAAAAGCCGACCCCACCACGCAACGTCTGATTCAAATGATGACGGGCAAGGACGCGGACTATGACTTGAACAAGGTACTTCGTCTGGTCAACGGCTATTTCGATGATTTCGAAGACATTTTTTATCTACCGGGACTTCAACGCAAACTTCGGGCTTGTGTCCGTTTTGACAATCGCCTCGTCGCCTTGCATAAGGAACTCGAAACACGGTCGTCCGATTCTGATCCGGAGCAGTTTATCGCCGATGCCATGTTCGTCAATTTTTGTCCGTCGTTTCGGGCTGCTCTCAGTGCAACGATGCGACCCGAGTTTGACGCCCGTGCCGTTGACCTGATTTTCGCACTGACCGCTTATCGCATGGAACACGGCGAATACCCCGAAACGCTCGACGCATTGGTGCCGCAACACCTTGCCGAAATTCCGCTCTCGCCGTTCACCGACACGAGCATCCGGTATTTCAAGCGGGCAAACATGCTCCTGCTGTCCGCAAGTGACGATTACCAACTGGACGGCAGCGACGAAGCCCTGGAAAAACTCATCGCCGAAAGATGCGAAAACGAACCGCACTCGCGCGTCGTTTACCTGGTCGCTTACCAGGTGACCGCTCCGATCATTATTATGCGGTATTGAGGAATAACAGCCGGGAACGTCTGTGACCGGTCAGGTAGGGCGGTTACGCCGTGACCGCCGAAACATATCTGTGCATGAAATAAGCAGACAACCCAAGAACGTGATGGGGTTTCACGGAACGTTCGATGTGCCCTCATGAATGGTTACAACTCCGGCATCACATCATTGACGACAGGCAAATTTTTCTTGCCGCAAAGACAGCGGATGAAATTAGCCGCAAACAATTTCGGGCTGTTACGAAATGCGTCCATCGTACTGCCGGCAAGGTGGGGCACAATCGTCACATTGTCGAGGGCTAGGAACGGACTGTTCGCGACAAGCGGTTCCTCATCGAACACATCCAGTGCGGCCCCCATAATTCTGTGCGATGCAAGGACTTCCAGCAAGGCTTGCTCATCGACCAGCCCGCTCCGGGCGGTATTGATGAGAATGGCCGTCGGTTTCATCAGCAAAAGGTGTTCGCGACTGACCAGGTGGTGTGTTTCCGGCAAATACCGGGCGTGTATTGAAACAATGTCCGACTGTTTCATCAAGGTATCGAGATCGGCCTGTTCGACATGAGTGTCGCCTTTTTGGAAAAAAGGGTCATAGACAATGATGTTCGCCCCAAACGCATCCAAAAATTTCGCCACGAGCCGCCCGATGGCTCCGAAGCCAATCAACCCGACCGTCTTTCCGAGCAATTCGGGAATGTCGTTTTTGTTGGGGTAATCCCTTGTCCAAACCCCTTGTTTGAGGGCGGCGTGACCTTTGGCGATGTTCCTGATTTCCGCGAGAATCAAGCCGATGGTACACTCCGCAACGGCACGAGCATTTCGTCCCGGCGTATTGAAAACGGCGATCTTCCGCAGTGTCGCCGTTTCGACCGCAACGTTTTCAACGCCACCCCGGAGGACGCCGACCACTTTCAAACGTCCGGCGGATTCGATGAGACGCTTGGGAATCGGCGGAAACTGCGTGACAATGATGTCGTATTGATCGACGATCCGGTATAATTCCTCCGGTAGCGTAACGGCGTCGGGACCGCCTTGCTCAATTTTCAGGTTGGCTTCCTGGAGTTCCTCCAGCGTTTCGTGTTCCCAGGAAAAAACGTCCGTTTCGACGCCGTATTCCGCAAGCGAGACCAGCCCCTCTTCCATGTAAAGACGCGGAATGTAATGATCGCTGATTGCTAAGAGTTTCATGATGGTTTGTGTTCTCTGAGTTAGGATTCCAAGAGTGGGAAATGCCGTGAGAGTTGCACCGGCATTTGTATGTTATTTTTCAAACTATACTCAATTCCGCGACGGATGACAAGTCTGCAAGCATTTACGGACATTGTTCGCCACGAAGACAGAAGGTAACGAAGAAAAGTAACAGGAAATTTCTCGGCACGTCTTGTAAGCGGAAATTAAGCAGGTAAAATACGGGAAATTTGCCGGTAAACTCAGTCATCCTTAACCCTATACTCCTCTCATGGCAAAACGACGGAACGACGTATCTTCTCCAACTCCGCAACAGCAAAAACAAACCACCAAATCATCCAAACCTGTGAGACCGGCCACGAAACCCGGAGCGAAGTTGACCTTGCACGACCGGCTTTCGCAATTGACGTACAAGCAGGCGGTCGAAATTCTCGGTGAGGAAGGTCGCAAGTGGTTGCGTGAAGCACCGCCGCTCGAACAGTTCGTGCCGGAACGTGATTTTTATCTCGCCGGTGATTTGGCGCGTATCACGGTGCGGAACAACGGTGGGCAAGGCAACGTGTTGGCACAGGTTACCGTGACGCTCATGTCGGCGGCGAAACGCAAGCTGCATTTTCATTGTACCGCTTGCGGTCAAGAGGGCGTGACATTTTCCGCGTGCGAACACGTTGCGTCGGTATTGTCGCTGCTGCTCGAAGAAAAAACGCTGTTGGGTTTGGCGGATATTCCCGATCTCGAAACGCCGTTTGAATTATTGTCACACAAACGACTCACGCAACGGGCATTACACGAACGCGAAGAGCGTGCGAAGGTCGAAAAATTTGAAATCGTTTCGTCGGACAAAACATCGCCGTGGGCCGATTATGCTGTGACCAGCGAACTGACCGGCAAGACGTACAAAGTCGCACTGCGGGGAGAACATCGCGGCGATTCCTATTGCTCGTGCCCCGATTTCAAGAATAACCGGCTCGGCACCTGCAAGCACATTTTGCACATCCTCCACAAAATCAAACGGAAATTCGACGAAAAGACACTCAAAACGCCGTACCGCAACAACGAGTCGTTCGTCTATGTTCGTTACGCGGAAGACACAACCTTGCACCTCACCCTTGCCGACGGCATTATGAACGGTCGGCGGAAAAACGCGACGGAACTGCTCAAAGCCGCGAAAAAATGCCTCGATAAACCGATTGACGACGTGCGCGAACTCGTGAGGTTGCTGCCGAAACTCGAATCGCTCGGCGAACAGGTGATCATTTATCCCGACGCGGAAGAATGGATGCAAAAGCGGTTGTTCGCCCAGCATGTCGAAGACATTGTGGCCGACATTCGCCGTGACCCTAAAAAGCATCCGTTACGACAAGAACTGCTGAAAATCGAGTTGTTGCCGTATCAGTTGGACGGAATCGCGTTTGCCGTCGGTTGTGGGCGTGCGATTCTGGCCGACGACATGGGACTCGGCAAAACGATTCAGGGCATCGGGGTTGCCGAACTGTTGCGACGCGAGTTCGACATCAAAAAAGTGCTGATTGTTTGCCCTGCGTCGGTCAAGTCGCAATGGCGGAACGAAATCAACCGCTTCTGTGACCGTAGCGTGCAAATCGTTGCCGGCTCGGCAAAAGAACGGTTTGAGCAGTACGACAACAACGCCTTTTTCACGATATGCAATTACGAACAGGTACTGCGCGATTTCGAGCCGATTGAACGAACGAAATGGGATCTCATCATTCTTGACGAAGGCCAGCGGATCAAAAATTGGGAAGCAAAAACCACTCGCATGATTAAGGCGATGCAATCGCCCTACGCGATCGTGCTGACCGGAACGCCGCTTGAAAACCGCATCGACGAGTTGTATTCCATCGTGCAATTCATCGACGACCGCCGGTTGCCGCCGGCGTACCGCTTCTTTCATCAACATCGTGAGGTCGATGAAACCGGGCGAGTTGTCGGCTACAAAAAGCTCGACAAATTGCGCGAAATGATCAAGCCGATCTTGCTGCGGCGCACTCGCGATTCGGTGCTTAACCAATTGCCGGAACGTTCGACGGAAATCGTGCGCATTCCGCCGACGGAAGAACAGGTCGAAATACACATCGGGAATGCTCGAATCGTCTCGCAAATTGTCCATAAGCCGTATATTTCGGAAATGGACTTACTGCGACTGCAAAAAGCCTTGCTGATGTGCCGCATGGTTGCCAACAGCACGTTTCTCGTCAATAAAGAAGAACCGGCATATTCGACGAAACTGGAGCATATTCGGGAAATGATTCCCGAACTGTTTGCGGAAGCGAATCGCAAGGCGGTGCTGTTTTCCGAATGGACGACGATGCTCGACCTGATTGAGCCGATTCTGAAAAAATCGGAACTCGGTTTCGTGCGACTCGACGGCAAGGTGCCACAAAAGAAACGGCAGCAACTCGTGCATGAGTTTCAGACCAACCCGGACTGTGCGCTCTTTTTGACGACCAACGCCGGTTCGGTTGGCTTGAACCTGCAAGCGGCCAATACGGTAATTAACGTCGATTTGCCGTGGAACCCGGCGATTCTCGAACAGCGTATCGGTCGCGCACACCGCATGGGACAAAAGCGACCGGTGCAGGTGTTCTTGCTCGTCACGGAAGACACGATTGAAGAAAACATGCTGACCACGCTTTCGACGAAACACGATCTCGCAATGGCGGCGTTGGATATCAATTCCGATGTCACCAAAGTCGATTTCAGGAGTGGTATGGAGGAGCTCAAACGCCGGCTCGAAGTGTTGCTCGGTGCGAAAAAGCCTGCCCCGGTTGATGCTTCGCAACAACAGGCCGTGTTGCAGCAAATCGACCATGCTCGGGAACGTCGCGAAAAAATCGCAACCGCAGGCGGCGAACTGCTCGGTGCGTTTGCCAAATTTTTAACCGAACTGACGGAAGATAAGCCCACACAACCGGAAACCGCATCGGCATCATCAATGGCTTCGGATACGGCAAACGCGGCTTCGAATGCAATCGCACCATCGGAAGTGATCTTGCCCGAGGCAATGCCATCGCCTGCCGCAACGCTTGTCGATCAATTGGTCGGCGGCTTGTCGCAATGTCTCGAAGACGACACCAACGGCAATCCGCAATTATCGATCAAACTGCCCAGTCGTGGGATCATCGACACGATCAAAGGGGCATTGGCGAAATTTCTGCGGTAATCAAAATCGCCGCAATCAGAACCAGCCGCGTTAGCAAGGGTTGGCGTATCACTTTCCGGGAAACGCCTCATTGCATCGCCGCCATGACATTCCGCACACTTTCGAGAGCTTCCATCGTGTCGATATATTCTTTCGAGCAGGCTATAGCGGTGTGAGCATCAAATTTGCGAAGCATTTCGCCCCAAAGTTCCGATTCGAAACGTTCGAGAAAGATGCCCTTGCGCCATGCGGCGTATTTTTGTTGAATGGCGACTTTCAGTTCGGCGATTTTCATCCGTACTTCCTCGCCGAGAATTTTGAGTACCGCTTCGCTTCCGCCGACGATTCCGCCTGTCATGAGCAGCGGAGCCAAACCCGCCGAACCAAAGGCCGCAATACCTCCCATCACGCCGCAGGTGGCCAGTGCTCCGAGGCTCAACACTGCGTGCGTCCCGAGCGCGGCAACATCAATTCTATGCAGCGTTTGCCACTGTGTCGGGTTTTCTTCCGCCCAGCGATTTAATATGGCATACACTTCGCCGCGCATATAAGCATCGGTTTTCGGCGGAATTTGTGTGTGTATCCGTTCGCCTGCCGCGAGCAACTCCTTGCGCTTTTCGCCGAGGTAACGGTTTAACTCGTCCTTCAAAACCCGGTTCGATGTCGCGATGCCAAGCAGTTTCAATTGGTCGATCGTCTTTTCAACCAATTGTAAAACGGCGGCAAGTTCCTCTTTCTGCTCGGCCTTTTGCTGGTTCGATGCCAACCGATTGCGAAGTCCCCCCCATGCCCACTGCACGGGTTTGAGTACGGTCTCGTAAACCGCACTGACACTCTGCATCATGTCGGAACGTTTCGAGTTGCACCAGCGTCCGATTTCATCGGCCAGCATCGCTTTCGGAATAGTCGGCCAGTCGATGTCGAAGTGCTCGCGGCCACGTAAGGTCTTTGCCGCCGCGTCGAAATCGCTTGCCGCCGTTTTGATTTGCCACAAATAAGCTCCAATGCCTGCGTTTTCGGCATCGACTCGTCGCATTGCCCCGATGAGTGCCTGCATTTTCAGTTCGTCGAACCGGATTTCATTGAGGTATTTTTGGAGCGGCACAACGGGAAAATCAGCGTCTGACGAAGTGTCACCCGTCGTGCCATTGGCTTGCACGCCACGACCATTAAGGCCAATGTCGCGTACTTCAAGCGTCATGGTTTCGACAGCTTTGCGGTTATGCGGCGTTGCAAAAACGGCCAGAGGTGCAACGCCGGTTTCGGCGCGAAATTGTGCAATCCATTCCGGCCAGACTTTGCGATACTGCTCCTCGTAAGCCATGTTCCAGACGATCAAAACCGGTTTGCCAGACTCCACGGCCTCACGAAAATACTGCTTAACCGCTGCATCGTTGTACTTTTGACTCGTCAACACGGCGATGAGCAGGTCGGCCACCTGTCGGATACTGCGGGCACGTTCCCAGTTGACTTCGACATCGGAATCAACGTCCGGCGTATCGACCAGTAGCAACCGCCCGGGCACGTTTTTACCGATGTTCCAGTACAATCGATGCTCCGGTGCCGCTTCGAGCGGATCGTTTGCCTGCCGCCAGTGACAATGCTCAAAGGTGTCAAAATACTGTCGCAACAGTTCCGCCGCATCACAACCGGACGGTAAAAGACAAACCGGGTGCTTGGTTCCTGCGGCGTGGGCATCGGCCGCACTGGCTTTCTCACCGGTCAGTTGATTGAAGATGACCGACTTACCCGTGTTGGTTCCGCCTGTCACGGCCACGACGAGATGTGAGCGTCGCGAAAGCTGCGGAACGAGCTTTTTTCGCAACAGCGAATACCATTCCGAGTTGTTGGGAGATTCAACTCCCAGCGGCACCGCCATCGGGCACAGCATATCTAACGAACGATCCAGCCAGAGTACGGAACGCACCAAGTCGTCTATCGTCGCGGATGTCGGAGTGTTGGTCATCAAATCAACCTCCCTCCTTACCACCGAATTCCTTCGGTAGAACCGGGCCTTTCATGCTCTGTACTCCCCAACCGGCTAGTTTGGTCTTTTTGTTGGCCACGGTGTTGGGGTCTTCGCCTCGCATTCGTTTTACGGTCAGTTCAACAAAAAACGTTTCCGTTTCCTTGTTGTCACTTTCATAAGTCACAGCGTAAACCAGTATCACGTAATCGATGCCATGCCCCTTGTCATAAGAGTATGATTTCACCATGTAAAATGTCGGTTTGGCACGGTCGCCGAGAGCCATCAAGGTTCTCAGGGTGATGTCCGTTGTGAACATACTCAAGTCTTCCTGGCCGAACATGTCTTTATCCATGGCCTTCCAGCGATCTTCGAGAGGTGCCGCACTTCGTTGCCAATAGGGCGACTGCATGTCCCGGATTTTGAGAATATCGATGTCTGGTTCTGCAATCACTTCAAAATAGTTCCCTGCAAAGTCGATGGCCTCAATGATCATCCGACTCTTGTAACCCTCCCACAACGTGAAATTCGTCACGACGAAACAGAGCGAGAGAAAAATTGCTGTCCAGGCAAGCGGCCTCCCGAAACGCATTCCGTCGGAATTCGCAATCGAAGACAAGGCGAGGAACGCTAAAATCAGGGAGAGGATCGGTAAGAACACGAATCCCCAATTGAGCATCACCAAAGGCGTGAGTAGCCCGAATAACAAAGCCAGCAGACTCAGCACGCTGATTGTCCGATATTCCGCAACGGTTGGAAATTCACTCGCATCATTCCATTTTACGTCAAAAATGGAACCGCTTTTTTGTCGTTGTGTTTCAGTCATCAATTGTTTCCTCGTTTCAAAGCTTGCTCAAACTCGTCCCATGTTGTATAGTCCCAGGCAACATCCGTTAATTGGTCAAGCACCTCAAGGTCGTGGATGGCGTACAGTCTGTCACGGATGGCGAGTGATAACCCGTAACTAAATTTATTGAATGGATTGCGTGCTTCAACCGACTTGGCAAACGACTGGCCGTCACTGTTCAACATGGCGTTGAGAAAGTGTAACAGGATCGACTCATTGCCGGGCGACCCAAACAAAAAATGCACGAACGTGCCTCGATAGGCCAAAATCGGCTCCCGGGATTGTGCTTTGCCGATTTCTGAACCGGCTTCCGTTACGCTGTTTGGGGCATTTTCACTCATTCCAATATTATATCATTGTCCTCATGTTTTTCAAGGGACGACTTTGAATTTCGAGCGGTTTTGCCTCGCGAACGATTACCTGTCCTCTATGTTTGCACATCGCAAGTTTCAATGGCACGGCGAAGTGAATTCATGCCGTCTTTTGGCGAAAACTCATGGGCGAAGTAGCCATTAAAGCCCGTCTTGAGGATCGCTCTACAAACGGCAGGATAATAAATCTCCTACTCGTCGTCAAGGTCTCTTCGGTCCGGGTTGCCTGCGATAGGATGTAGTAAAACATTTTGCTCGCGTTACTTTGCGTAATTCCAGTACGATTTCCATTGTTTTCCGTAAAGCACGGCACAGAGTGTGGCCATGCCCCAGTGAAAACGGGCAGTTTTTTTGTCAAACTCCACGGTAGAGTCTGACGAGCTTCACGGTTTTTTTAGGCATGGGGGAATCTGCATCTGTGTTGTGGGGAAAATGGCATCGTCAAGTGTTCCCGACGATGCCGGGATGCATCATCTCGCCGGTTATCCCTGGCAAGTTGCGCCGCAGCAGAATCTGCTTTCGTCCTGCCGTTCGGCAGGCAGGATCACTTCACCGGATGTCAAAATTTTACTTCACTTCGACATCGCAGTCAATTTAAATTGTTCGTCGAAATATTTTGTCTCGAACTCGTTCGGTGTTTGAATCCAGCACACAGATAACGCAGATTCAACAGATTTTCACAGATCAGAAAAAAAATCAGTGGGCATCTGTATGATCGGCGTCCTCTGTGTGCAAAAGGAATCTTCCATCGCAAGCTCCGCCGCAGCACGCGTGGCATACACACCATGCGGGTAAACCCACTCCGTCTTCAACTTGCCGAAACTTGCCGAACCAACTCTCGCACGGCGCGTTGTCCCAGCCGGTACTCCGGCCAAACAACTCTGTGCCGCGACGACTCATGCTCTGGCCAATGCCGGCAAGACGCAAGGCATCGCGGAACATCTCCGACGCAAATTGCACGCCGCGATCACTGTGCAACCAAATCTCGTCGTTGGCCCAAACATAAACGTATTTTTTATTTGCAAGCGACCGGTTTTAACCACGCGCTAACGCTTGTGGCTGCTATTGATGAGCAACTTGTTTATTCGCAACTCGCAACACCCCGTAAATACAGGATCGGAATGAACTCGTCGAGCGTTTTGACCTTGCGTAAATACGGCGGCAAAATTTTTGACGTAAACTTTTCACGCTCGGATTTTTCGCGTTTGTCACGCACACGCGGCTGTTCGACTTCGATGTTGCCGATGCCGGTTAAAATGTTGCGCGGCTCGCAATGACCGTTGCGAACGATTTGCTGATGACCGTGTTCGTCGCGGTGTGTGACGTGTGCGTCGATGTACTCGCTGATTTCCTGCTCGAGTGCGGCGGCGAGAATTTGCTTCGCACCGGCTCGCGCCAACTCGGTAATGATGTCATGCGAACCCGACAGCGGTGCCATCTCAACGATGACGCGGTGCTCGCCGATCACCGGACGGGACGCGGAAGTTGACGCGGCCAACGACTTGTCAAGCTCGTTGAATTTCTTTTCAGGCAAGCCGGATTTTTTGCCGGCAGTGGGTTCCTCCTTCTTGGTTCTTCTCGATAAATTGGGTAAATCGTGACGATCTACTGGTTGTGAATGCGATTTTCTGGTAAACTTTGACATGGTGGTGGTCCCTTGAAAAATAGTGGTTGTTGTTACTACTCACCATTTTCCAATACCACCTTATTTGCAACCTATACACAACTTTCGAGTATAACTCGTTCTCACAGCAACCAGCATTTCGGAAAAGCGTTCCGCTCTTTTTCCCAGACTTCTCGTCTATCTTGGTGAATGCAGATATAACTTAACGATTTTAAATTGAATCTTAATTTTTAAAAAAACAAGGAGAATTGGTTATGATAGTGGTGCAGATAGTTCTTATAGTTCTATTATTATTTACATCCTTAGTTTTCGCCTTAATTGGTCGTCCAGAGGGTATGCTTGTATCTCTATTTATATTCATAGTTGTTGCAATTTTCCATTCATGGATACACCATTTTATTTCTGACGATTTATCTGCATGGAGAGAATGGAGAGAAAGGAGAGAATGGAAAAAGGCACAGAAACAACAACTACAGATTCCGATTACTCATAGCGCAAATACAACAGCACAGGCTTCTGCTGAGGCTTCTGCACAGGCTTCTGCGCAGAGTTATTCTGAAATATTAGCCCGTATGAAGGCTAATACTGCATCACTATCGGATATTCCTTTTGATGGTGACATAGAGAAATATCAGGCAGAAGTATTTGCGGCAATAATTGGAAAGACTTCACAAAAAGTAGATAACCCTTAATCGATTTTTAACATTCGGCCAAAAATGAAAGGTACTCACATGGCTCAATTTATCATGGTGCGCTACAACAATAAAAAGTATCCTCAACACATTCCTTGCGAAATCAGTGAGGAACCCGGTCACTTTGCTAAAAAGAGATTATCTCAAAAAAGCAGGTATTCGTTGCATACGGAGTATTCCTATGAAAAACGAAAAGAGGGTTTTGATAGTGATTTGCTGGACGGTCTGGATGAAATCAAGTCAGCCAACAAGGGAGGTATTGCGCAACTGTGGAAAAATCAGCAATGGGCAAAAGAGTTTTTTGCATTTATATGCAACCTATTGCGAGATAGTATCGATCCCGAAATCATTGAGATTCATCCCCCTTTTGTGGATTATTGTAATTCCGTCGGCGACTTTTTGGATATTTACAAAACGTTTGAAAAATCAGTATTACAGAAGTACGTCAACACTCAAATTTTTCTGGAAAATCGATGTGGAACGCGGTACGGAGCAAAGTTTCTCATATCCAATTGTAATGACGTTATCAATTTATGTGAAGCATTATCCGAAAGGAAATTCCATTTAAAATTGGTTTTGGATTATCCCCAATTAATGAGCAGCGAAAGGATATATTCTGTCAATAAGTCCATCGATAAGATTATCGACTTCAACAAGGCGGTGAAACCGTATCGTGAGTACATCGGCGGGATTCACCTGTGGGGCAAGAAGCCAACCAAAAATGATCGTAACCTTTCGCATAACGGCGATCTGAACACCCTATTCGAGAATAACCAGCATGACAAGAATTTGTTTTTAAAATCATTACAAGAAACATTCGACGACGGTAATAAAAGGTACATGGTTCTGGAAGTCAACAGCAGTGAAGGTGATCTGCATAGTATCATCGATGATCTGGAAAAGAGTCATTTTGTATTTGTATAACAAGAACTGTTCGGGTTACATAGGTCATTGCTCCAGCAACCGGGAGCGAGGGATATGAGGGTAAAGAAATGAGAGATAAAAGAAGGGCGATTATACTGCTCGAACATCTTTTGGTATTATTAGAGAGTTTTTGCAGTCGTGCCGATGGTGATATTGCTGAGGTCAAGGAAATGATTAAGTTTATTTCGGAAAGCAATTATGGTGAATGATGGCAAGAAAGACAACGGATTTAACCAACCATTCATTAACGGATATTTTTGATGCAGTAAGATATGGCTCAGTTAAAGATGTGAAGTATTTTATCGAAAAACTCGAAAAAGAAGGCATTGATGTCAATACGAAAATTTATTTTGGCATGACACCACTCCACTATGCCGCAGCTTGGAATTCTCTTGATGTAGTGCAATATCTTCTTTCTCAAAATGTGGATGTCAATGCTACGGCAAATGTTGGATTCTATAATGATGAAAATGGTTGGACACCTTTGCACGCAGCCATAAGCAATAATTCTGTTGAAGTCGTCAAGTGCCTTATTTTACATGGAGCGAATGTGAGCGCAGAAGTGGATTATTACTGGACACCGTTACATGTAGCCGCCTATCGAAATTATTTCGCACAAGACTATCCTGACTATGCAACTGCACTGGATATTGCCAGGACGGAAGAAATAAGACAACTCCTGCGCGAGGCAATGGTGGGAGGTGAAGTTCACAGCTTTTCAGACGTAGAGGAAATGTTTAAGTTTATTTTTGATAACCATTTTGGTAAATGGAAATCATGGTAATGATTGCCAACGAAAAACTGGTTAAAATACCAGCTTTTTTCTTTTATGGTATAATGGTCACTGTTTCATTATAACTCCTACCATGAAAAGTTATACCATGCCTGATTTCTGCATCAAAACGCATATCGTTGACGAATACCACGTTGAAGGCGATATAATCAAATATCTTTTTATCGGGAGCATGTTGCCAGCGCAAGCTAATGATGTTGCTGTACAGGCCGCTACGAAAACGATTCACTGCGATTTTAAGCAGAATAAGGCAATTGATCTCGAAAGACTCGCGCGTGTTATGTGGGGGAGCAGGATTCAGGTATTATGGGCAAAGATTCAACCAAGTGGGGCCGAACATAAACAACAACCGGAAGACGATAGGGCCGACACCGAACAACTCTACGATATATCTGAGCGGATGTTTCAACAATACTTTTACTCATTGTCGAAACAAGTAGCATCATGGCCTGGCGGTCAAGACTTTGAGAATATTCCGAATTTTGACACGCGCCACGTGAATTGTAATTACGATTTGCCTTGTGGTTTTTCCTATCGCATCAACGCTCGGCAATGGTTCTTGCGCAAGAGTGTGGTGAGCGAACCAAGACAAGAAGGAGTTGCAAGTATCCCAGTAGCATTACTAACCGGATGCTACGCTGGGGAAATTAGAAGCCAAGACATGCAATGGCTGGTCCATGTATCGGCAGTGTCACTGGCTGAACTTCCCAATTTGGACAAAGTGGAAGCTGTCGATACACGCGAACGGTTAAGATATTCCCCGGTGCAGTCTTTCGTCATAGAAAGATGTGTCGAAAGCGCAGGCAAGCGGCGAACCTTTTACGAAATGAGTATTGAAAAGCATATTGATTTCGTATTTTGTGAATGCTTGAATCAAAGCGCGAAGCAGCACCGCCTTAATGAGATTTCAAAAGGCATATTGCCGACCCAAAATGAGAAAAACAAGGGACGACCGCAGAAATATTCGTCAAAACACGATCAAGAAATAGCAGAGAAGTGGAAGGGCGCAAAGGCACAAGGGATTTCAAAAACTAAATTTTCCAGCGATCATGGACTATCTGTAAGCGATTTTGATGCACTGCTTGATCGTGAATATCAGAGGAGAAAGTCGGCAACTTCAGGATTCAAGTAATTCTATTTTTCGATACGATTTTTTCGGAATACTGTTTGAATAATAAGACAAAATATTTAGCGATAATGTCGGCAATGATGTTTTAACATGAATTTCGATGCAAATAATTGTTTTTAATTAGAGTTTAAAACATATATGGCTCGTGAGCTACCATACCTATTCCCGTCCGTATGTTCATCCACTAGCAGGAAATAACGTACAAATTCACATGGTCGATCTTGGAGCGGTTGTAGTAGAAACTGCTATAGAAATCGAAGGTGGTTATGCCGAGCGACAAACTTTAAACCTTGCACCAAGAAACGCTACTGAAGAATAATTGTAACATTATATCTGGTGGTTAAAAAAGTGTCAAGCAGTGGTGGTTGAATTGGTATATGCTTGGTATATAATTTCTACCAAACGCTTGATGAGAAATAAGGACTTAGGATAAATAATCACATTCTTACCAGGGTCCTAATGAAACTTATTTCTTGCCACAAACTCAATAACTATAATCGTTTGCGCCAGATAAAAAAGAAGGTAAAAGGACAACACTCTAACGGCCTCAGCATTGCGAACGCTGCGCTCTCCCAACTGAGCTACCGCCCCGTGATACATTACACTAGATGCAAGATATTGTGGTTATTGGTTTTGTGACGAAAAATAAAGATGGTTTTACGGCTTTTGTCAGAACGTGGTTATCGCCGTAAGTCCTTAAAATTTCTCGACGATTGATTGACAGTAAGTATATACCAAATATGTACTCTTTCAACCCATACCACCTGACGAATTTTTCATCAATAGATATAATGTACTTTTATCTATTGATTGTCGAAATAATCGAATGGAAGGCAATCAGGACATCTTGAAATCCCTGTTACCTCATCGTCACTACACCCTTCTTGTTTACTTTCACCGTACTCTTCTCGGTCGGCTACTGGTATCCATTCACCCGCTCTTGACCTTGAACCCGTTCTGCATCAATTAGTTCTTGCAAGACACTATTGTTTACGATGGAAAATCCGAAACCACCTAAAAAATTTCCGTGGAACTTGAAGACGGACTGGTGGGAAGATGAAATTTATCTCAATTGCTCTTTACGAGATGACAGAAAAACAGTACACTTTGAACCGTTGTTTGTTTTTCGACATTTCCCACCCCGCCGGAACCACGGACGGTTGCCGACTTTGCTTGCTTTGGACGGAGCCAAACCATGACATTACACAGGCTGATTCCCTGTTTGTTCGTTCTGATTTCCGTTGCCGCTTTGACGTGGTTTCAGGATCGTTCTTTTGCCCAGAATTCCTATCCCGGCGGCAATACGAATGTTACCCAATCTGGCACATCAGGCGCATACAACCCACCTTACCAACAACCCGGAACAGGTCTCCCGGCAGGTGGGTATCCACCGACGGGAACGGCAACCGGTGCAACTGTCCCCGGAACCGCGCCGCCGACCAATCATATGATGGATCGTCCGATGGGGGCACCTCTTCAGGGTGGGCAGCAACCGACTAACCCAACCGGCAATCCGCCGCAAGTGCAAAATACCCGGCAGATTCTTCCGCCGCCGACCGGGCTTCAGGTCAGTGAGGAAAAGCAGAAATATATCGATGGTTTTTTGACTGCCTGGCATGAGCGGAGCAAGAATATCGAGACTCTGGATTACGAGTTTACCTGCCGTGAAAACACTTCATTTGGTGTATCGGAAACCTACGGTCGTGTCAAGTTTCACACCCCGGACAAGGGATTGATCGAAATCGACAGTGAATTGATTAACGGCAGGAAAAGCATTGATACCAACAAAAAAATGAAGGTCATCTGCACAGGTGACGCCGTTTACGAATTCAATTTCGTGGAAAAGAAGCTGACGAAATTTATCATCCCGGTTGAGCAACGCGGCAAGGGTGTGATGGACTCGCCGCTGATGATCCTGGCCGGTGCCAATCCTCGTGAGTTGCAGGAACGTTTTTATCTTGACGTGATCCCTTCCCCGGAAAGTTTGGCGGACTGTGTCTGTCTCCAGGCGTGGCCGAAATGGCCGGAAGACAGCAAGGAATTCAAAAGCGTCACAGTAGCCATCAGCCGCCAGACGTTTCATGCGAGGGTGTTGCTGTTGTTTGATGCCGGCGGCGAAGGTTTCAAGGGATACGAAATCACGAATACAAAACCACAACCTCGGATACTTCCACCGCCAATACTAAAGCCAAAAGATGAGTTCGATCATAACGTGATTGTCAATTCAAAACCGAAAGACTGGACGTTTGAGACGAAAACGGATTTTCTGCCCGAAGCGTCAGGCCAACGGGTGGCTCAACAACCTTACCCTTCGGTCAATGCAACGCCTGTCCCGGTGAGTCCGCTCTATGGCAATCAGCCCATCATACCGGGCAACAACCCA
>Ga0082212_10003437_pt1 | contig 22471 bp, 14 predicted proteins | sample TergutNt197P3_FD_71548 | JGI IMG/M metagenome (GOLD analysis project Ga0082212, IMG submission 71548) | Neocapritermes taracua P3 segment gut microbial communities from Petit-Saut dam, French Guiana - Nt197 P3 | ecosystem: Host-associated > Arthropoda: Insects > Digestive system > Gut ...
TTTTGACACGATGCAGCGTCAGGTTTCGCTTACGTACTATTAAGTACGCCGCGCTCAACCTTCCTTGCCTCGTGTCAAAAATCCTCGCGCATCCAACGGAAAATCATTTCATTCGCGGGTATAATTCAAATATTTCATGGAACAGCCGTTCGCGGTTGATTCCGGGCGCCGCGGCCGCCGGAGATGGATCGGTAAAGATTTTTTTCGTCGGCATGTGAATTTCTGGTTTCGACCTGACCGCCGGGACTCCATCCAGCAGTATCTTAAAAAATGATTATCGCGTCCGGCCAATAAAAGATGTAACATTTGCGCGAAGACAGGAAAAATTATGGATAAAATTGCGGTTTTAATACCATGCTACAATGAAGCGGCTACAATAGGAAATGTGGTAAGCGATTTTAAAGAGTCGCTGCCGGACGCGGCAATCTATGTTTACGACAACAATTCTGTCGATGACACCGTCAAAATGGCAAAAGAGGCAGGCGCGATTGTGCGCCATGAATACAAACAGGGCAAAGGCAATGTAATACGGCGCATGTTCCGTGAAATAGAAGCGCACTGTTACATATTAGCTGACGGCGACAATACCTATCCGGCGGAATACGCGCCGCAAATGGCGTCATATGTATTAGAAAAGAATGCTGATATGGTTATCGGCGACAGGCTGTCGTCAACCTATTTTACTGAAAACAAACGGCCGTTTCACAATATTGGCAACCGTGTAGTGCGAAACCTTATTAACAGCATATTTAAATGCGGTTATAAAGATATAATGTCAGGTTACCGCGCGTTGAGCTATTCATATGTAAAATCGTTTCCCGTACTCTCAAAAGGCTTTGAAATTGAAACAGAGATGTCAATACACGCCGCTTATCACAATATGAGCTGCGAAAATGTCGTAATAGATTACCGTGACAGACCGGAAGGCAGCGTGTCAAAACTGAACACGGTAACGGATGGCGTCAAAGTGCTGCGTAAAATATTAATACTTTATAAAAACTACAAACCGTTGCATTTTTTTTCATTGATTGCCGCTGTTTTTATTTTGGCCGCCGCCGCGTTATTTATCCCGGTGTTTGTTGAATACCTTGACACAGGTCTTGTTCCGAGGTTTCCGACATTGATTTTGTGCGGATTTCTAACATTGGCGGGCATACACTCTTTTTTTGGAGGGCTTAATCTGGACGTATTAAAGCAAAAAAATCTTCAGGATCATGAAATGGTTTTGCAGGAAATAGAGTTCAGAAAAAAGCATCATGTGAGTCCAAAGGCAAGGAATCCGGGGGAGGGTAATTGAAATATATTTTCCCGCCAGTTATTTGCGCTTTCCTCGCCACGCTTGCCCTTAACGTCGATTTGTCGCTTGTCACTTCCCTCGATGGTTTCCGCATTGAAGGCTATCCTATAACGCGATATCAGGAAGTAAACGGGAATCTTTCGGATTCCATGACGGTTATCGCCGATTTTTTTTCAGGCTTTTCCGGCAACAGTGTTTTGTGGCTGCCGGTTTTCTTTGCTCTATATATGTTATTCCGCCGCGCTACAGCCGTCAAAGATCCCCGGATCATAAAATATTCCGCCACGTTGTCAGTTGGATTTTCGCTGCTGTACGTTGTCGGGTTCAGCATAAATCATTACCATGATTTGACCGCCGTTATCGGTTCGTGGACGGCATTTTTGAAATGCCTGATTGCGTTTATTGGCATGTCGCTTATCTTTTACGCTTTGTTCATAATATTTTTTGATAAGGCAATAAACGCGGACTTAACCGCCAGGCGCGTCATTTTTGACAGCATCCTGAACAATAATACCAAAGCCTTTATTTGGCGATGGATAATAGTATTTATTTGCTGGATCCCTTATCTCGTTGTCTATATGCCGGGGTTGTTGTTGCCTGATACAACGGCTCAAATCGCCCAGGCCATGGGCGACACAAAGTTCACGAGCCATCATCCTGTTTTCATGACGGGGCTTTTTGGAATATTTATCCGTTTCGGAGTGTTATTGGGTTCAGCGAATACCGGCGTTCTTTTGTATTCACTATTTCAAATGCTTCTTGCCGCCGCAACTTATTCCTATGTCATAAGTCATATGGCAAAGCATAATGTACACGGCTTTATAAGAGTATTCACATTTATATTCTTTGCTTTATATCCCGTGCATGCTTTTTATGCGATATCAATGTGGAAAGATACCATATTCAGCGTTGTTTTCATGCTTCTGATTCTTAAAATGGTTGACATGATTGCCTGCCCGGAAGAATTTTTTACAGGGAAGAAAAATACGCTTGTTTTTGCGCTGCTGTGTGCCGCGCTGTTTTTGACCCGCCATAACGGATTATATATCGTTTTGATTTTGCTTCCCGTTCTTTTGCTGATATTCCGTGAGCATTGGAAAAGGATATCGGCAATAATTTTTGTGTTTGCGGTTTCTTTTGTCGCGCTTCAGGCAATAAATGTTGCAATTGATGTTCAAAAAGGTTCCGTCGGCGAAGCGTTTTCTATTCCATTGCAGCAAATAGCCCGTACGGTTGCCGCGCATGGAGAGTCACTGCCGGAAAACGACAGACGCCTTATTGATTCGATACTGCCGTATGAAGAACTGCCAGGGCTTTATATCCCCACTTTGTCCGACCCGGTAAAGGATGTGTTTGACGCAACTGTATTTGAATCGGGCAAAAGCGCGTACATCAAGCTGTGGTGGCGGCTTTTAGCGCGGTATCCTGTGACATACCTTGAGGCGTTCCTGTGCCAGACGCATGGCTATTGGTATCCCGATATTGACGAATGGATTGCGGGAAGGGTAGTGGCCGAAAACGATTATGGCATACATTTTAAACGCATCGTCCCTTCGTTTGTCGATAACGTTTTTTCAGGCGTTTTCGTGTTCAGGGTGTTTCCGGTCGTTTCAATGCTTGTCAGCATTGGGTTTGTCGTATGGCTGACCGTAATAATGGCGATAGTCCTGATATTGAAAAGACGCTATGAATTTTTATTGGCGTTTTTACCGGTTTTCGCTTTATGGCTGACATGTATCGCGTCTCCGGTCAGCGGGCAATTTCGTTACGCGTACGGGTTGTTTTTGGCATTACCGATTTTAGCCGCTGCGGCGCTGACACGGGAGATCGGGCGTAGACATGGGACCACAAGCGAGGACATGGGATCGCGGGCGTAGACATGGGATCGCGGGCGTCCCCGCCGGCGTGACATGGGATAGCATGCGTCTCGCATGCGTCTTAATCCTTAACTCTATGAATTAAAGAAAAAAGAAATAGTAACCGCCTATATCGCCCGTACATAATCCCTGAACTTCCATATCATAAAGAGTGGGATCGTGCCGCTCTTAATTTCCATTGATGTTACAAACGACTTCTGCGGCTCAAACTTTTTGCAGTATTCCGTAATTGAATGAGCATGTGAAGCCCGCTCCGCCTTTACCTCGAGCGGAATAATATTCACATCGTCTTGCACAATAAAATCAACTTCGGCGCGGTTCTCGGATTTCCAATAAAACGGTGTTTCGCGGTACTGCTGTATAAGCTCGCACAGCACATAATTCTCCGCCAGCGCACCCTTGAACTCCCGGTAAGCCTTGTTTTTATCGTAAATCACACTGGGAGGCAGCCCGGACATCTTGCGCAGCAGCCCGACATCACACATATACAGCTTAAAAAAAGTATGATCGGCATAAGCGGAAAGCGGGATGAAAGGCTTTTCTATTTTTTCAACCTTGTAAGCCAGTCCGGCGCGAATCAGCCATTCGAGAGCGTCCTCCAGGTCTTTTGCCCGCCAACTGTCCTTTACCTGGCTGAAAATAAACTTGCTGTTTTCATTCGCAAGCTGATTGGGGATCGACCGCCAGATCGCTGATAGTTTAGGGAAATCTTTCTTGGGCGCGTGCTTTACAAAATCCACCTCATAGCTGTCAAGAATACGCTGCTGCACAGCCTCGGTCTTTTCAAGGTTGTAGTCGGTTTCGACCCATGTGCCGACCACCTCCGGCATCCCGCCGGTGATGTAATAATCCAGCAGCTTTTCTCGTAATTCCTCGGCAAAGGTTGCTATCATTGAATTATCTTCCCGCAGGTTTTCGGCGAGCAACTGTTTGCCGTCCGCAAGCAGAAACTCGTAAAAACTCAAGGGATGAAGCGTTAAAAACTCCACCTTGCCGACCGGGAACGAAGTTTTTTCAGACAACGCAACGCCCAAAAGTGAGCCGGCGCAAACTATATGATAATCCGGAGCTTCCTCGTAAAAATATTTTAATGAAGTAAGCGCTTTGCCGCAAAGCTGAATTTCATCAAAGATAATTAGCGTTTTGCGTGGTTCGATTGTTTTATTACGAAGTATGCCGAGTTCTTTTACAATACGCCTGGGATGCAAATCGCGTTCAAATTTTTCACTCAGAGCAGGCGTATCCTCAAAATTGAAATACGCTATATCATCATAGTACGTTTGCCCGAATTCTTTGAGCAAATACGTTTTTCCACACTGGCGTACACCGCGTACGATCAAAGGCTTTTTATCCGGGCTATTCTTCCACGCGATTAAGTTTTTCATCAAAATTCTTTGCAATATGGGTTACACCTCGCCGCAGTCGGTTATTGTTATATTCGCCTTTGGCTGGCCGGATCTTGTGCCATAGCTTTCCATTTTTTTGACGACGTCCATACCTTCCACAACCGAACCAAAGACGACATGATGATCGTCGAGCCACGGCGTCGGTATGGTGCAAATAAAAAACTGCGATCCGTTGGTGTCGGGTCCGGCGTTGGCCATGCTGAGAATTCCGGGGCCTGTGTGCTTCAGTGTGAAATTTTCATCGGCGAATTTTGTTCCATAGATGGATTTTCCGCCGGTTCCGTTGTGATTGGTAAAATCCCCGCCCTGGCACATGAAGTCGGGAATAATCCTGTGAAAAGATGAATCCTTGTATCCGAAGCCCTTTTCGCCGGTACACAGGGCGCGGAAATTTTCAGCCGTCTGCGGAACAACGTCGGGCCGCAGCTCGAACACGATGCGGCCGATGGGTGCGCCGTCCGCGGAAATATCCATAAAACAGCGCGTCAATCCGGGTTTTTCCGTATCACTCATATTAGTATCGCTCCTTTTTATTTTGGGCGGTTCACGAACCGCCCCTACATTCCCCAGGGCGACGGCGCTTTGCGCCTCTGCCCTGGGCTGATATACTACGCCCCTTCAGGGCGTTTGAACGTGTGCCTTTACGGCACGCTTCTTATTCCACCTCAAATGTCCACCCGAAAGGATCGGGCAGTTTGCCCCATTGAATACCGGTCAGCGTATCGTAGAGCTTCCGCGACAACGGGCCGATGCCGCCGTCCGCCACGCGAAGCAATTCGCCGTTTATGCTGAAAGCGCCGATGGGGGAAATTACCGCCGCCGTCCCGGTGCCGAACGATTCGCGCAGCGTGCCTGAACGCGCGGCGGAATGAAGCTCGTCAATTGAAACGCGCCGTTCGATGATAGGAACGTTCCATGAACGAAGCAGCTCAATCACGGAAGACCGAGTGACGCCGGGAAGGATGCTGCCGCCCAGCTCAGGCGTGATAACTTCATCGCCTATCTGGAACATCACGTTCATCGTACCGACTTCTTCAATGTATTTCTTTTCCACGCCGTCAAGCCAGAGCACCTGTGTAAAGCCGAGTTTTTCGGCTTTTTTCTGCGCGATGAGAGAAGCGGCGTAATTGCCGCCGCATTTCGTAAAGCCCGTTCCGCCTCTGACGGCGCGGACATATTCATCCTCAAGATAAATTTTGACGGGATTCAGCCCTTCCGGATAATACGCGCCCACGGGGCTTGCGATAATGAGCATCTGAAACGACTTTGAAGCGCGCACGCCCAGGTGCGGCTCGGTGGCGATCATGAACGGACGCAGATAAAGCGACGTATCCGGCTCGCGCGGAACCCAATCCTGTTCAATCCGCACAAACGTCTTTAGCGCCTCAATAAAATAATTTTCAGGGAAATCGGGCATACAGATACGCGCGCCCGACATATTGAGCCGCCTGGCGTTTTCCAGCGGCCGGAACAGCAGGATGCGCCCGTCTTTCGCGGCGTAGGCTTTCATGCCTTCAAACATTTCCATTGCGTAATGAAACACCATCGCGGCCGGATCAAGCGACAGGGGAGCATAAGGAACGACGCGCAAATCATGCCAGCCGGAACCTTCCGTATAATCCGCGACAAACATGTGATCGGTGTAGTAACGCCCGAATGACAGATTGTTCCAATCCGGTTTAGCCTTGGGCTGATTCGTTCGTTCAATTTTTATATCCATAAATAATTCCTTATTCTCCAGTGCTTCCTTTGCGCCTTAGCATGCCAAAGACTTTAATAAGCGGGCCGGAAACGGCATAGCCTGTCGCAAGTATTAAAAGCGTGGGGCGCGACAGGAAAAATATCAGTACGAACAGAAGGGCTATTATCAGAACCGCGAAATGCGATTTTTTTCCAAGCGTGATTCCCTTCAGGCTGTTATAGCGCAAAGTGCTGACCATCAGAAACGCCAGGATAAATGTGGCGGCGACCATGATGTTGGCAAACATACGGTCGGCGATGGGATGCTCAAAATAGTAAACGATGGCCGCGATCGTCCCTCCGGCAGCCGGAATCGGCAATCCGACGAAATGTTTCCGGTTGCCCGACTGCACATTGAAACGCGCCAGCCGCATTGATCCGCACAGGGTTAACGTAAAAGCCGCCGCGCCTGCCAGACGCGGGTCGATTGTCGGCAGGAACCCCCAGTTCAAAACCAGAAGCGAAGGCGCAACGCCGAAAGAAATCACGTCGGACAGGGAGTCGAGCTGCATGCCGAATTCCGACGTGGTGTTTGTCAGCCGGGCGATGAAACCGTCAACGGAATCCAGCAGAATGGCTATGCCTATAGCGATGGCCGCCCGATGGTACATCTGGTCCATCGTCGAAAGAATGGCGTAGTATCCGCAGAAAAGATTTGCCACGGTAAAAAGGCTCGGCAAAACCAGAACGCTGCGGCGCAACCGCCTTGGCTTTGCCGCCGACGCATTCTTTTCGCGCGATTCCGGCAGTCCGCTCATTGGTAATCTCCGATTATCGTACTTCCGCCGCTCACCTTGTCGCCGACGCGAACCCGTATATTTACTCGCTCCGGCATTACCATATCAACACGGGATCCAAAGCGTATAAGTCCGAACAGATCGCCCCTTTCGACGGCATCCCCGGGTTTTTTCCAGCAGACCACGCGCCGCGCTATCAAACCCGCGACCTGTTTTACGACAATGCTCATGTCCGGCCCGGCAAAAGATACAATATTCTGTTCATTGACACGGGACGCTTCTTCGTCAAAGGCGACCTTGAATTTTCCCCTCCTGTATTCGAAATTCGTCACGGAACCAGTGATCGGAGCGCGGTTTACATGCACATTGAAAATATTAAGAAATATGCAAAGCGTCTGCTCCCCGGTTTCATCTTTAGATATTTTCACCACTTTGCCGTCGGCGGGAGAAACAATCAGGTTCGCGCCGTCCGGGATCCGGCGATGAGGATTCCGGAAGAAAAAAGCGGTAAACGCCGTCAAAAGGACGAGAATAACAGTAAGAACCGGCTGATGAATAAATACAGAAATACCGGTCAGAATCAGAAGTGGAAGAACAAATTTATAACCGTCACGCACCATAAAATTTCCATTAACAGACACTCGCGCGGTATTTAACAAGCAAGCGCAGGCGTTACGCCTGCGCTTGCTTGTTAAATACCGCGCGAGTGCCCCTCTTAAAAATCACGCTTCAGCCAGTTTACGATTTTTCTGCATTATGGCGTACATCTGATCTTTTAACGCCAGTTTCTTTTTCTTGAGATTTTTTTCAGCCAACTGTTCCTCTTCGCTCTGAAAATGCCTGTTCTCCAATTCGGTTAACTGTTGGTCGCAGGCTTGATGCTCCGCTGCCAGTTTTCGGAATTCCGCGTCTTCCTGTATCAACCGTTCCCGGAATTCCGCGTCAGATATGCTCATAATCATTCCCCTTTCAGCTTATATACATCACATGATTCATTATAACCGCTATGCCTTTTTTACAAAACATTTCAATTACGAGGTTCTTGCAAAACCCCTGGGAGCGCGGACATCTTGTCCGCAAATCCTTGAAAAATGCAGGCAGAATGCCTGCGTTCCTTGCAAAATCGGAGGTTTTGCAAGCTATCTGTCCGTTTTTCGCGCGCTTTTCTCCTCAAAACGCTCTTTTCCAAGGCGGATCAGCCGGCTGATAAGTTCGGGAAAAGGAACGCCGCTTGCCGCCCAGAGTTTGGAATACATGCTGACAGGCGTGAACCCCGGCATTGTATTGAGTTCATTTATCCATATTTTCCCGGTTTCCTTTTCCAGAAAAAAATCGACGCGGGCAAGACCTGACCCGTCTATGGCCCGAAACGCCCGTATGGCAATTTTTCTGATTTCTTCCGCCTTTTCGCCGTCAATATCCGCCGGAATCTCAAGACGGCTTTCGTTGCTGACGTATTTGGCTTCGTAATCGTAGAACTCTTCGGCTGAAATCACCTCTCCTGTTACGGACGCCGCAGGGTCGTCGTTCCCTAAAATCGCGCATTCAATCTCGCGTCCGTCGATTCCTTTTTCGATCAAAATCTTTTTGTCGTACCGCGCCGAATCACGCAGCGCTTCGTCAAATTCCGTTTCGTTATGAATCTTTCTGACGCCAACGGACGATCCGAGATTCGCCGGTTTGGAGAACATCGGATAACCGAAAGCCTTTTCAGCCGAAAGACGGATTTTCGCGGAATCCGCGTAGATATCCCGCGCGTGCGCGGTAATCCACGGCGTAACGGGAAGCCCCTCGCCGGCCCAGAGCCTTTTTACGACATCTTTATCCATGGCGACGGCGGAAGCAAGAACGCCGCAACCTATATAAGGAATGTCAGCGATTTCAAACAGCCCCTGTACCGTGCCGTCTTCGCCGTATGGGCCGTGCAGAAGCGGAAAAATAATTTCCGGCGCAAGGCAGGATTCGCGCCGTTCGCCGGACTGGTCGTGAAAAATCATCATGCCGCTTACTGTGGATTTAATCGCCGTGCAAAGACGTATGCGGTTGGTTAATCCGCCCGGCAGCATGGCGCGGAGTTCCTCTTCATTGGCCAGACGGCCCGCTTTTGTGAGACCGATGGCGATGATTTCAAATTCTTCCCGGTCTATCAGAGCTTCAATGACCGACGCGGCTGAAACAAGCGAAACGTCGTGCTCCCCGGACCGTCCGCCGAACAAAATGCCAAGCCGTATTTTTTTATCTTTTCCGTTCATTTTTTACTCGTCCGCCGTGTTTTCCGAGTGGCGCTGGTACGCTTTAATAATCAGCCTGACTAAATGGTGTCTCACCACGTCTTCCTCGTTGAAATAACAGAAAGCGATTCCGTCGATGCCGCGCAGAACCTTCCGGGCTTCAATAAGGCCGGAAGCGCGTCCTGACGGAAGGTCGATCTGCGTAACATCGCCTGTAATGACCGCCTTTGAACGCATCCCAATGCGCGTCAGAAACATCTTCATCTGCTCGGAAGTCGTATTCTGCGCCTCGTCAAGAATAATGAACGCGTCGCCGAGCGTCCGGCCGCGCATGAAAGCAAGCGGGGCGATTTCAATCGTCCGGTCTTCGAGGTAGCGGTTCAGTTTCTCTCCTTCGACGAGCGTGTGGAGCGCGTCGTACAGAGGCCGCAGGTATGGATTGATCTTTTCTTCGATATCGCCGGGGAGAAATCCCAGCCGTTCGCCCGCTTCCACGGCTGGGCGCGTCAGGATGATCCGCGAAACGGTCTTTTCAATCAGGCACGTAAGCGCCATCGCCACGGCCAGGAAAGTTTTCCCCGTTCCGCCCGGCCCGACGCCGAAGACAATGTCGTTGCCGCGTATAGCTTCAATATAGCGGCGTTGATTCAGGCTTTTTGGCGTAACCTGCCGCTTTCCGGCGGCAAGGAGCTGCATTTTAGGAAAAAAATCACGCAGCGACAGCGCCTCGTCTTCAGCGATCTGCCGAAAGGCCGCTTTTAGATCGCCGTTGGTCATCGCGTGGCCTTTATCAGTAAGTTCAGAAAAATCTGTCAGGATTTTTTCCAGCGCAACGACGGCGTTTTCTTCCCCGTTGACTGTAAGCGTCGAATCGCGCGCCTGTATCGTCACACCGAAGAGCTTTTCGAGGAAACGGATATTTTCGTCAAGCGGACCGAAAAGGAGTTGAAGACTGCGATCCGATAAAAAAATTTTTTTCATCCGAAGTTTCTTTCCAGTCGGTTTTGGCTTAGGAAATGCTGATTAATTATCTGCGCGGGATGAAGCGCAGAGCGCGCGGAGCGCAGGAACTGAGGCATACACGGAAATATGCCGAGGCCGCGAGCGACGCGCAGCGCGCAAATTCGCCCGCACAGGCAACGAATCAGCCTTTCCCCTGGATTTGCCTGTATATATTGGTTGAAAAAAGCGGCGAAGGTGTGAAACGCGAAAGAAAGCTTATGAAATATCCGAACTGGCATGACAATTAAACATTTTATGGAGTGGATCTTGTAAAGTCAACCGGTTGTGCATTATGGGTACGCGCCATAAAAATTCCAGCCATGGGACCGCGGGCGCAGACATGGGACCGCGGGTGTCCATGACATGGGATCGCGGGCGATCCCATGTCAACGCCCGCGATCCCATGTCAACGCCCGCTGTCCCATGTCAAGGACGCCCGCGGTCCCATGGCGACGACAGAGCAAAATGTCCAAGTTGTACATTCTGACATATGCCTTGAGTCACTTGACACCCGGGAACTCACGGTACATAAATGAAATGTAGTTTCCTAAAATTAATTGGAGATCAGGACGACATAATGAAAAAAATGGTTTTTATTGCGTTTATATTGTTTGCGTTTGCCGTTAACCCTGTTTTTGCGCAAAAGGATTACGTCCAGGAATGGGAAGAGGTTGACAGCCTTTTAGCAAAGCGGCTGCCGCAATCGGCGGAAAAAATCATTGACGGCATTTATCGTGATGCGCTGGCGCAAAACGATGTTGCTCAAATGGTAAAGGCGCATTTGTATCGCGCTTATTCGCTGAATTCACGGGAAGAGGATAGCCTCGTGCTGCGAATTGCCGAAACGGAAGATGCCATTACAAAAAGTTCCGTCACGACAAAAAACATCCTTCACTCTATTGCCGCCGAATTTTACTGGAACTACTATGCTCAAAACCGATGGCGCATTCTCAACCGTACCGCCGCAGAGACGATATCCGACGATATACGTACCTGGGATTTGCGGCGACTGGTTGAAAAGTGCGTGGAGCACTATTCCGCGTCGCTTCTGGAACCTGAAACACTGCAAAAAACCGCGCTTGAACCTTTAAGCGCCATGCTTCAAAAAGCGGACGGTTCGGAAAAGTACCGCCCAACGCTCTATGATTTTCTGGCGTTTCGCGCCGTCGAATTTTACGATCAGAACGATGCGGGACTGACACAACCCGCGGAACAGTTTTTAGTCAACGATCCCCGATACTTTGCCCCGGCAAACGATTTTTCCACGCTCTCAATAACCACGTCCGATACCCTGTCGTTCAAATTCAGGGCATTGACATTGCTGCAGCAAATTATTGCCTTCCATCTTCACGATACGGAACCCACGGCTTTAATCGACGCCGACTTGCAGCGCCTTGATTTTGCGCAAAAACATTCGACGCTGCCCGAAAAGGATCAGTTGTATCTTGACGCCCTTGAGATATTGGATGCGCTTTACGAGAATCATCCCGCCTCCACGGAGATACTTTTTCGCATAGCCCGAACATACAAACAGCAGGGCGACGCCTTTCATCCTTTCACCAATACCTCTGTACAATGGAAAAAACGGGCGGCAATGGATGTCATAGAACAGGCTGTCGCGCGTTTTCCCGAAAGCTTTGGCGCTAAAAATTGTCTCGCGCTGCGCGACGAAATCAACCAACAGTTTGTTCAGGTGTCCGCCGATGAAGCCGTGCTGCCCGGCAAACCGTTTTTAGTTAGCGTAAACTACCGGAATACTCCCGTTCTTTACTACAGAATTTTGCCAGTGGATTTCAAACAGGCTCTGGAATACCGCGAAAACATCGGCCGCAGTATGATCTACTTTTACGCCGAAATCAAACCCATACACAGCGGTGAATGGGCGCTGCCCGGTCATGAAGACTATCATTCGCACACTATAGAAATGGCGCTGCCGGAGCTGAAGGCGGGGTATTACGTTATTCTGGTCTCGACAGACTCCGGTTTTTCCAGAGACTCTTTTTTAGTTGAAAAGCCGGTTTGGGCGACCAACATAAGCTATGTACAACAAAGTGTACCTGGCGATGCTTCCACCGTGTTGGTTCTTGATCGCGAAACGGGAAAACCTTTAAGCGGCGTATCGGCTCAGGAATATTACCGTGACTACTATAGAGGGCAAGGCGAAATCAGATTCGGCAATATTTATCGTTCAGACGCCCATGGATTAATTCAGTTGCAATTAGATATTGATTATTTTTCTAGCAGTACAAGCCTCTACTTTGCAAACGGGGAAGACCAATATGCAAGCGGCGAATATTTATCTGCCTATTACAATTACATTTACAATTACATTGATTCTGCAAAACTTTCCTATACCTCCACAACCCTCTTTAGCGATCGCGCCATTTACCGTCCGGGGCAAACCATATACTTCAAGGGGATTGTTTTGCAACGGGAAGGACAGCAGGCGGACATCGTAACAAATTCAAAGCAAACCGTAACGCTTTACAATGCCAACGGAGAAAAAGTTTCAGATATACCGGTCGCCACAAACGAGTTTGGATCATTCTCCGGGAGTTTCGTCATTCCTTCAACCGGCTTAACGGGACAGATGAGACTCGGTGTTGAACCGGCAAACGGCAGACACTATTTCAGGGTGGAAGAGTACAAACGGCCGAAGTTCGAGGCAAAGTTCGAACCAGTAAAAGACGCTTACCGACTGGGTGAAGAGGCGACGGTAACGGGCAAAGCCGAGACCTACGCCGGCAGCGCGGTCAGCGAAGCCAAAGTAAGTTATCGCGTTGTGCGTGAGGCGCGCTTTCCCCTCTGGCGCTGGTGGTGGGGGCCTGCTCCCCGCTCATCCGCCCAGGAGATTAAAAACGGCGAAACGGTTACGAGAGAAGATGGATCTTTCGATATCTCATTTACCGCCGTCCCCGACCCAGGTATAGAAAAAAAGAACGCCCCTGTATTTCACTACGCCGTATCCGCGACGGTCAGCGATATCAACGGCGAAACGCATGAAGTAAAAACGACAATCCCTGTTGGTTACCAATCCCTGATGATATCCGCCGATATTCCCGAAAAGATGAATTCAGACGACATGAGAGAGGTCAACATTACGGCGGCCAACCTCAACGGTCAGCCGCAGACGGCACGCGGAACTTTGACTATATGGAAACTGCGCGCCCCCGACCGCATACTGCAGGATCGCCGCTGGCAGCGTCCAGATCAATTCTCAATGACGCGGGAAGCTTTTGCGCGATTATTTCCCTACAGTGTCTATGATAATGAAGATCAGAAGGGCGATTGGGAAAAAGATGAAGAGGTATTCCGCGTATCATTCGATACCGGAACTGCCGCAAATTATAATCTTACAGATATTCAGGAATGGAGTTCCGGAACATATATAGCTGAAATCAAAACACGGGATGCCTTCGGTGAAGATGTAGAAAACAGCAATATTTTCACCCTCTTTTCCGCCGCCCAACGTGTTATGCCCGCCCTTGACCCGGTATGGTTCCATTTGCTGAATCCGGTCGCCCAGCCGGGCGAGACGGTCAAAATATTGATTGGAAGCGCGTATACCAATGCCGAGGCTTTTTATGAAATCACAGGGAAAGACCGCAAGCCGCAGCGTATAGCCGTTTCGCTGAACAACGAACAAAAAATGATCGAAATTCCGGTCACGGAAAACGATCGCGGAAACTTTGGCGTACAATTCTTCTTTGTCAACAACAACCGCTCATACAACGCCGGTCAGATTATTCAGGTTCCTTACGATAATAAAAGATTGAATCTGGAATTTGCCGCGTTCCGCGACAAGCTGCAGACCGGCGAAGAAGAAGAATGGCGCGTTACCATTAAAGATAAAGCCGGAGACGTGGTGGCGGCTGAACTATTGGCATCGATGTACGACGCCTCATTGGACGCCTTTGTCCCGCACGCGTGGAGCTTTTTCCCCTGGCAAAGCAACCCCGTTTCCTTGTCATGGAGAACCGATACCGCCTTTCGTTATCAGCAAGGTGCCGCATTGGCGTGGCGCTATTTCGGCGCTCCTTATTCCACACGCTCTTACGACAGGCTTATAAACCTTGCCAACCTGTATAGCAGATCTAACTTGGTGGCAAGAGACGCTTCAAACATGCTGGTCGCCGCCACCGCGGCCAGGGGGGTATCTGACGAAAACGCTTTTGTCGCCCCTGTAGCAATCCCTAGCCCTATTATGGATACTGTGAACGTCATGGGGGTAGTAAGCCAGGACGAATTAAATATGTTCTCGTCGTCACAGGAAGCGGAACTTTCTGAAAGCAAGACGGCGGATAATAAAGAGCAGGCATCCGCCGCGGTGCAAATACGCAGCAATTTCAACGAAACCGCCTTTTTCTATCCGCAATTGCGCACTAACGAAAAAGGCGAAACCGTTATCAGTTTCACCGTGCCTGAAGCGCTTACCCGCTGGAAAATGCAGGGTCTCGCCTGGACTAAAGACTTGAAAGTCGGCATGGTAACTAAAGAACTTGTTACCCAAAAAGATTTGATGATCTTTACCAATCCGCCGCGCTTTTTCCGCGAAAACGATACCCTCTTTTTCAGCGCGAAACTGTCGAATATTTCGGAACGCACTCTGGATATAAAATCAGAACTACAGTTATTCGACGCCCTTACCATGCGGCCGGTCTCCGAAAGATTGTTATTGGAACCCGGAACAAAAAACACGCGGCTTGAGCCGAACGGCAATCAGGCTGTTTCATGGCAAATACGTATTCCAGATGGATTACAGGCCGTTACTTATCGCATTACAGCCATAAGCGATAGCTTCAGCGACGGGGAAGAAAGCATAATACCGGTTCTTACCAACCGTATGATGGTAACGGAAAGCCTTCCACTGCCTGTTCGCGGCAAACAAACAAAATCCTTTGAATTTACTAAATTGCTGAATAACCAAAGCGATACGTTGAAAAATCATTCGTATACATTGGAATTTACCAGCAATCCGGCGTGGAACGCGGTTCAGGCATTGCCATATATAATGGAATATCCGTATGAATGCGCCGAACAGGCGTTCAGCCGCTACTACGCCAACTCCATTGCCACGCATATCGCGAACAGCGATCCGATGATTAAGCAGATATTCGATATCTGGCGCAACTACCAGCCCGACGCCCTGAAGTCGAATCTTGAGAAGAATGAAGAACTCAAGGCATTGCTTCTGGAAGAGACGCCCTGGGTACGTGCGGCGCAAAGCGAATCGGAACGAAAACAGCGTATAGCAGTTTTGTTCGATCTGAACAGAATGGCTGGTGAAATGGCGTCCGCATTGCGTAAGGTTGAACAGGCGCAAACATCAAACGGCGGCTTTGCGTGGTTCAGAGGCGGCCGCGACGATCGTTATATAACGCAGCATATTGTGGCCGGTATCGGGCATCTTCAAAAGATGGGTATCGCCACAAAGGCAACCGACAATATGCTGCGCAGAGCGATTTCTTATATGGACGCCCGTTTGGCCGAAGATTTTGAAGAACTCAAAAAAGACGCGGAAAAACGCAAGACGGATTACAAGAAAGAAGATCACCTAAGCTATCTGTCCATACATTACCTCTATGCTCGAAGCTTTTTTATACAAAGCCACCCTATTTCACAAAACGCAAAGGAAGCCTTTGATTATTACAAATCACAGGCGGCGGTATATTGGACAAAACACAACAACTACCTCAGCGGAATGCTCGCTCTTGCGCTGAACCGTTACGGCGACAGGAACATTGCCCAGCAGATAATGAGATCGTTTAGCGAAACCGCGCTTAACAGCGAAGAGATGGGAATGTATTGGACGCGCAACGTGAGCGGTTGGTTCTGGTATCAGGCGCCGATAGAAACACAGGCACTTATGATCGAAGCCTATAATGAAATACTTAACGACAGAAAATCCGTGGAAGAACTCAAGATATGGCTTCTGAAACAGAAACAGACGCAGGATTGGAAAACTACGAAAGCCACATCGGAAGCGATATACGCACTCCTGTTAACCGGCGATAATTTGCTTGCAAGCGACGCTTTAAGCCGGATTACCATCGGTGGTCAAACGATAGACCCATATAAACTGGAAGAAGGCAACCGCCCGCAGGCCGGTACTGGTTATTTCAAAACGTCGTGGAAGGGTGAAGAGATAAAGCCCGAGATGGGAAAAATCACAGTTGCTAATCCGAATCCCGGCGTCGCGTGGGGCGCGGCTTACTGGCAATACTTTGAACAACTGGACAAAATCACTCCTTCTGAAACCGGCGTATCTATAAAGAAGCAGCTTTTTGTAAAGAGCAATTCGCCTACCGGGCCTGTACTCAAAGAGATAACCGCCAACAGCTATGGCGCGCCGATAAAAGTCGGCGACAAGGTTACGGTACGCGTAGAGATCCGCGCCGACCGCGACATGGAGTATGTACACTTGAAAGATATGCGGGCGTCCGCTTTTGAGCCTGTAAACGTGCTGTCGGGATATAGATCGCAGGATGGACTGGGTTATTACGAATCAACTCGTGACGCCGCGACGAATTTCTTTATCTCATATCTTCCGAAAGGAACATACGTGTTTGAATACGAACTGTTCGCCACGCAGCAGGGCGAATTTTCCAACGGCATAACGACGCTGCAATGTATGTACGCCCCCGAATTCACCACGCACAGCGAGGGTATCAGAATCAATGTAGTGCCGTAAAAACCGCCATGAAATATTTGAATTAAAGAAATCCAATGTATTATGAATACTCGTAACAAATTCGGAAGAAAAAGCGGTGTCAGTCAAAAGCCACATTCAACGAAAGGAATTAACAATGGTCGAAACACGCATTGCCAAGTTGTTCAAGAACGGCGCCGGCCAGGCGGTTAGTCTCCCGGCGGAATTTCGTTTCGAATGTGATGAAGTCTACGCCACGCGTGATAACGAGACCGGCGATGTCATGTTATCGAAACGGCCAGGAACCAAAGTCTGGAGCGAATTCTTCGACTTACTGCATTCCGTTGAAGCGCCTGACGACTTCATGTCTGAACGTCCGTTGAATACGCTGCCGACGGATTGCGGCGTTTTTGACGATGAGGTGATTTCAAACACGGATAGAAAACGGTAACCATGCTATACATGTTGGATACCGATACCACAAGTTATCTCATTAAGGGAAAATCGCCGGTCATCGAAAACCGTCTGGCAGACATCATCCCCTCCGCAGTTTGTATTTCGGTAATTACGCGGGCCGAGTTGCTGTATGGACTGAAAAAACTGCCTGCCGAACATCGCCTCCATCTGGCGGTGCGTCGGTTCCTTAAGATCGTCCATGCCCTGTCGTGGGACGCGGAAGCCGCCGACTGGTATGCCGAAATTCGCCACCAGCTTATAAGTACCGGTCGACCGATCGGCGAACTCGACATGATGATCGCCGCCCATTCACTATCAGCCGGCGCAGTACTCGTCACCAACAATAACCGCCATTACGAACGAATCGAAGCGCCGTTGATATTGGAGAACTGGGTATAACGAACTGTACGCAGAACGCTTACGCTGAATACGAACTTTTCGCCACGCAGCAGGGCGAATTTTCCAACGGCATAACGACGCTTCAATGCTTAGACGCGAAACGGTCTGGACACGGGAGCGCGGACGTCTCGTCCGCGGAAAGAATCACATGGAAATTAGTCCTTAGGGAACAATGCTGTAACGAGGCTTTGGTGGTTTTGGTGACATATGAAAAAAATAATTTCGATCACGCTTGTCATGTTTGTGTTTGCGGTACCCCCTGTTTTTTCGCAGAAGGATTACGCCCAGGAGTGGAAAGAGGTTGACAATCTGCTAGGGCAGCGGTTGCCGCAATCGGCGGAAAAAGTCATTGATGGCATTTATCGGGAAGCGCTGGCGCAAAACAATGTCGCCCAACTGGTAAAGGCGCATTTGTATCGCGCCTATTCGCTGAATTCACGGGAAGAGGATAGCCCCGCGCGGCGAATCGCCGAAACGGAAGATGCCATTACAAAAAGTTCCGTCCCGGCAAGAAACATCCTTCATTCGATTGCCGCCGAATTTTACTGGAATTACTATACTCAGAACCGTTGGCGAATTCTCAACCGTACCGCCACTGAGACAAAAAACGACGATATACGCACCTGGGATTTGCGGCGATTGGTTGAAAAGTGCGTGGAGCACTATTCCGCGTCGCTTCTGGAACCTGAAACTCTGCAAAAAACCGCGCTCGAACCTTTAAGCGCCATGCTTCAAAAAGCGGACGGTTCGGAAAAGTACCGCCCAACGCTCTATGATTTTCTGGCGTTTCGCGCTGTCGAATTTTACGACCAAAACGATGCGGGACTTACACAACCCGCGGAACAGTTTATCGTCAACGATCCTCGATACTTTGCCTCGGCAAATGATTTTTCCACGCTCTCAATAACCACGTCCGATACCCTGTCATTCAAATTCATGGCATTGACATTGCTGCAGCAAATTATTGCCTTCCATCTTCACGATACGGACCCCACAGTTTTAATCGACGCCGATCTGCTACGCCTCGATTTTGTACTAAAACACTCGTCGCTGCCCGAAAAGGATCCGTTGTATATAGATGGCCTTGAGGCATTGGATACGCTTTACGAGAATCATCCCGCCTCCACGGAAATACTTTTTCGCATAGCCCGAACATACAAACAACAGGGCGATGCCTTCGATCCTTTTACCAATCCCTCCGTAAGATGGAAAAAACAGGCGGCAATGGAGCGTATCGAACAGGCTATCGCGCGTTTTCCCGAAAGTTTTGGCGCGCAGAATTGCATTGCGTTACGCGTCGAAATCAAACAGCCTACGGTCTGGCTGACCACAGATGAAGCGACACTGCCCAGAAAGCCATTTTTAGTGAGTGTAAGCTACCGGAACATCCCGGTTCTTCACTACAAAATTTTGCCCGTAGATTTCAAACAGGCATTAAGGCATCGTGAAAATAACGGCGACATGATTGATTTTTATGCCAAAATCAGACCCGTGCGCGCCGGTCAATGGGATATGCCGGGGCATGAAGACTACCATGCGCACACCATAGAAATACCGTTGCCGGGTCTAAAGGAGGGATATTACGTTATCCTGGCATCGACGGATTCCGGCTTTTCCCTTGACTCTTTTTTAGTCGCAAAACCGATTTGGGTAACCAATCTAAGTTATATTGAGCAAGATACAACAGGCAATATTCTTACCGTATTGGTCTTGGATCGTGAAACAGGAAAACCTGTAAGCGGCGTATCGGCGCAGGAATATTTCAGCGAATACAATAGAAGACAATGGCGAAGCGAAATCAAATTCGTCAATATTCATCGTTCAGACGCCCAGGGATTAATTCAGTTGCACGCAGGTAAGTACGGTCGCAGTATTAACCTCTACTTTACAAATGCTGAAGATCAATATGCCAGCAGCGATTACTTTTCAATCCATTCCGATAATTCCAAAGATTATCCCTATGCCCACACCATACTCTTCAGCGACCGCGCCATTTACCGCCCCGGGCAAACCATATACTTCAAGGGGATTGTTTTGGAGCGGAAAGGCCAACAAGCGGACATAGTGACAAATGCAAGGCAAACCTTAGCGCTTTACAATGCCAACGGAGAAAAGGTTTCGGACATATCGGTCGTCACAAATGAGTTTGGATCGTTTTCCGGGAGTTTTATCATTCCTTCCACCGGCTTAACGGGACAGATGCGCCTCGGTGTTGAACCGGCAAACGGCAGACACTATTTCAGGGTAGAAGAGTACAAGCGGCCAAAATTCGAGGCAAAGTTTGAACCCGTAAAAGACGCATACCGATTGGGTGAAGAGGCGACGGTAACGGGCAAAGCCGAGACCTACGCCGGCAGCGCGGTCAGCGAAGCCAAAGTACGTTATCGTGTGACACGGGAAGCGCGTTTTCCCCTCTGGCGCTGGTGGTTGGGGCCGGCTCCCCGATCGTTCGCCCAGGAGATTAAAAACGGCGAAACGGCGACAAGAGAAGACGGGACGTTCGATATTTCATTTACAGCCGTTCCCGACCCCAATATAGCAAAAAAGAACGCCCCCATATTTCATTACACCGTATCCGCAACGGTCAGCGACATCAACGGCGAAACGCATGAAATAAAAACGGTAATCCCCGTAGGCCACCAATCCCTGATTATATCAGCCGATATTTCTGAAAAGATGAATTCAAACGAAACGCGGGAGGTCAATATAACTGCGGTCAACCTCAACGGTCAGGCGCAAACGGCACGCGGAATTTTAACCATATGGAAACTGCGCGATACAGGCCGCGTCCTGCAGGAACGCCGCTGGCAGCGTCCCGATCAATTCTCAATGACGCGGGAAGAATTTACCCGATTATTCCCTTACAGTGTTTACGATAATGAAGATCAGGTTGGCAATTGGGAAAAAGAGGAAGAGGTCTGTCGCGTATCTTTTGATACCGGAATTTCCTCAAATTATAACCTTCCAGATATTCAGAAATGGAGTTCAGGAACATACATAGCCGAACTCAAAACGCGGGATGCCTTTGGAGAAGATGTAGAGAACAGCAATATTTTTACGTTCTTTTCCGCGGCCCAACGCGGTATGCCAACCCGCGAACCGGTATGGTTCCATGTGCTGAATCCGATTGTCCAGCCGGGCGAGAGTGTCAAAATATTGATTGGAAGCGCGTATTCCCATGTGGAGGCTTATTATGAAATCACAAGGAAAAACCGTAAGCCGCAACGCAGATTCGTTTCGCTGAACAACGAACAAAAAATGATTGAAATTCCGGTCACGGAAAACGACCGCGGAAACTTTGGCGTACAATTCTTTTTTGTCAAAAACAACCGCTCATACAACACCGGTCAGGTTATTCAGGTTCCTTACGATAATAAAAGATTGAATCTGGAGTTTGCTGCGTTCCGCGACAAGCTGCAGCCCGGCGAGGAAGAAGAATGGCGTATTACCATTAAAGACAAGTCTGGCGATGCCGTAGCCGCGGAATTATTAGCTTCGATGTACGACGCCTCATTGGACGCCTTTGTCCCGCACGCATGGAGCTTTTTTCCCTGGCAAAACAACTCTGTTTCCTTCTACTGGGGCACAGCATCCGCCTTCCGTTATCAGCGAAGCAACACATTGGCGCAGAGCTATTATTTCGACGCTTCTTATTCCACACGCTCTTACGACAGGCTTATAAACCCTTTCGACCTGGTTTCCAGCCGCTTAATCGGCGAGTTCCGGATGGTGTTGTCTCCTGTTGACGCTGAAATGGGTCGAGGTGCCGGGCAAGTCCAACTTTCCGCCAGCGCATCAACTGGAGTAGTTCGCCAAAGAGCTATAGCATCAGACATGGAATTTTTCGAAAGCCCGATGACTGTAGCCGGAGTGCGTCCTGAAAGCCCAACGGAAATTGCGGAGATTAAAGAGCAGGCATCCGCCACCGTACAAATCCGCGGCAATTTCAACGAAACCGCCTTTTTCTATCCACAACTCCGCACAAATGAAAAAGGCGAAACCGTTATCAGTTTCACTGTGCCTGAAGCCCTTACCCGCTGGAAAATGCAGGGTCTCGCCTGGACGAAAGACTTGAAAGTCGGCATGGTAACTAAAGAACTTGTTACCCAAAAAGATTTGATGATTTTTACCAATCCGCCGCGCTTTTTCCGCGAAAACGACACGCTCTTTTTCAGCGCGAAATTGTCGAATATTTCGGATGACGTGCTGGATATAAAATCAGAACTACAGTTATTCGACGCCCTTACCATGAGGCCGGTCTCTGAAAGATTATTATTGGAACCCGGAACAAAAAACACGCGACTTGAGCCGAATGGCAATCAGGCTGTTTCATGGCAAATACATATTCCCGATGGATTACAGGCCGTTACTTATCGCATTACAGCCATAAGCGATAGCTTCAGCGACGGGGAAGAAAGCATAATACCGGTTCTTACCAACCGTATGATGGTAACGGAAAGCCTTCCTCTGCCCGTTCGCGGCAAACAAACAAAATCGTTTGAATTTACTAAATTGCTAAATAACCAAAGCGATACGTTGAAAAATCATTCGTACACATTGGAATTTACCAGCAATCCGGCGTGGAACGCGGTTCAGGCATTGCCATATATAATGGAGTATCCGTATGAATGTGCCGAACAGGCGTTCAGCCGCTACTACGCCAACTCCATTGCCACG
>Ga0082212_10003438_pt1 | contig 22469 bp, 15 predicted proteins | sample TergutNt197P3_FD_71548 | JGI IMG/M metagenome (GOLD analysis project Ga0082212, IMG submission 71548) | Neocapritermes taracua P3 segment gut microbial communities from Petit-Saut dam, French Guiana - Nt197 P3 | ecosystem: Host-associated > Arthropoda: Insects > Digestive system > Gut ...
CCCATGTGCCCGCCCAGGCACGGCCCGCAGGTGGGGGTGCTCACCACGGCCCCGGCCTCGGCGAATATCTCCAGCAGGCCCTCGCGCAGAGCGCCGAGCCAGATCTGCTGCGTGGCGGGAATCACGATGCAGCGCAGGCCGGGGGCGACATGGCGGCCCCTGAGGATGCCCGCGGCGACGCGCAGGTCCTCCAGCCGCCCGTTGGTGCACGAGCCGATGACCACCTGGTCCACGGGGATTTTCTCGCCGATCGAATCGACCGTGCGGGTGTTCGACGGCAGGTGCGGGAAGGCCACTGTGGGACGCAGAGCGGAAAGATCGATTTCAATGACTTCATCGTAGTGGGCGTCCGGGTCGGCCTCGAAAATTCTCCAGGGGCGCTGTGCGCGGCCTTCAACATAGGCCAGCGTGACGCTGTCCACCGGGAAAATCCCGTTTTTCGCGCCGCATTCCACAGCCATGTTCGCAATGGTAAAGCGGCTGTCCATAGTGATATTCGCCACGCCCGGGCCGGTGAACTCCAGGGATTTGTACAGCGCGCCGTCCACGCCAACGCGGCCGATCAGGTGCAGAATCAAATCTTTGCCGCCGACATGAGGCTGAAAAGCCCCCGTGAGGACGACCTTGATCGCGCCGGGCACCTTGAACCAGGCCTTGCCGGTGGCCAGGGCCGCCGCCAAATCAGTGGAGCCCACGCCTGTGGAGAACGCCCCCAGCGCGCCGTAGGTGCAGGTGTGGCTGTCCGCGCCGATGACGCAGTCGCCCGGGACCACCAGGCCCTGCTCAGGCAGGAGCGCGTGCTCAATGCCCATGTGGCCCACGTCGTAGAAATTCTTTACGTTGTACTTTTGGGCAAACGCGCGTACTTGGCTGCACTGCTCTGCCGATTTAATATCTTTATTGGGTGTGAAGTGGTCCAGCACGAAGACGGCCTTCGCCGGGTCGTACAGGGCGGCGATGCCGGCCCGCTCAAACTCGTTGATGGCCACGGGGGCGGTGATGTCGTTGCCCAGCATGAGGTCGAGCTCGGCCTCAATGAGCTGCCCGGGGCGGACTTCGTCTAACCCCGCATGCGCGGCGAGGATTTTTTGAGTCATTGTCATGGGCATGGGGGTCAACTCCTAAAACGTTATTGTTCGCGTTTCGCCGTACCAATCTACAAGTTGCAGTGTCTCATTGTCTATCCAGATGAGCTGCGTGGTGTCGGGCTGTCCAAAGCCCTCTTTCAGCAAAACACTCTCTTCACCGCGAATAAATATTTTGCCCCGCAAGGGGTAGACAAGGTAGTCGGTTCTTGTAAAGCTTTCGCTCGTGACAACGGCGGTGTTATCGCCGTTGGGCGAGGTGATGTACTCCACCGCCCTTCGGCTTGTAAACAGGGCCATTGGCACGGTCTCCAACGAAACAAGGCTCAACACGACAATGCCCGCCGTACACAACCCTTTGCGAAGCCTGCCCCCGTGCCGATTCAGCGCCAGCGCGTAGAATAACAGGCCAAGCCACAGCAAAAGCATGATTTTACCCGGCCAGGCGTTGACAAGGCGCAGCGGAATCAGCAGTATCCCCGGCAACAGCAAGGCCGCCGCCGAAACCGCTATGCGCCATTTTTTTGACTTGAAAAAAGCCTTCATGCGTGCGCCTCAAAAACTCTCACGTTTCCCGTCTTCCAAACGATCTCCACCCGCCCGAACCCCGCCTGCCGCAGGATCTTCACCTCCTGGCGGGCGGTGAGGGGGGTATCGAAATGCATCTCCCCCGGCGCGCAGCCGAGCCGCCGCAGGCGGGCGAAGTTCATCCGCACGATAACCGGGTTATAGATGATGTAATCGCAGTTGAGGAACACCCCGCCGGGCTTGAGAGCCTTCCGCGCGCGCAAAAATAAATCCAGCTTTTGCGCGGGCGAAAAATGGTGCAGGCTCATCACGGAGACCACGGCATCGTATTGGGCTTCGGGGAAATCGTAGTCGAAGTAACTCATGTGGAGGGTCTGCACATCCAAGCCGGCGCAGCGCTCATGCAGGAGAGCGAGCATGTCCCCGGCGAGGTCAATGCCCACGACATGCGCTTCGGGGAAGCGCGCAAAAATAGCCGGGAGCTCCAGGCCGGTGCCGCAGCCCAGGTCCAGGATGTCGCGGGAACCCTCGGGCAGGTAGTGCGCAATGAGGTCTTTCGTGGCGATTCCGCCGCTGATCTGCGAGGTGTGGGCCTCGTCGTAGGTCGGGGCGTGTTTGTTGAAGAAGGCCGCCATGGGCTCCAATTTTCGTTTCATGTTATCTCCTTTTATCTCGCCGAAAAATCGAACCGGGTTTGGGTCTCATAGCTCTCCCCTACCCGCAGCAGGCATTGCTCCGGCCACTGGTTGGGGCTGTCGGGCCAGGCCTGGGTCTCCAGGCAGAAGGCGGTGTGGGGAACCGGCAGGTTGTTGCCGGTATACAACTGCACGCCGGGCAGGTCGGTATCCACGGCCATGTTGCGGCCGGAGAGCGGCTCGTAAGCTTCGATCTTCCCGGGGTTACAGAAATTGTGGTCGTAGCCGCCGACCTGCCGCAACTGGGGGTCGTCGGCGAAGATATCCCGGCCGATGGGCTTCCCCTGACGAAAATCGAAAGGCGTGCCCTCCACGGGGCGCAGCTCGCCCGTGGGGATGGAGTTGGCGTCGATGGGGAGGCAGCATTCGGCGGTGATCTGCAGCTCATGACTGAGGATGTCTCCGCCCCCTGCCAGGTTGAAGTAGGCGTGGTTGGTGAGGTTCAGGACGGTATCGGCGTTGCTGCGGGCCTGGTATTCGATGACGAGGCTGCGGCCCGCCAGAATATAGCGTACCACGGCCACAACCTCGCCGGGGAAGCCGTGGGCCCCGGCAGGGCTCACATAGTGCAGTTCAATCTCTTCCTCTTCGCAGTAGTTCACCCGCCAGAGGTCGCGGGAGAACTCGCCGCCGCCGTGCAGGCAGTTGCCGTTCTTCTCGTTGGGGGTGACCCGGTACGCCTTTCCATCCAGCGTGAAGCGCCCGCCCGCGATGCGGTTGGCGTAGCGCCCCACGACCTCGCCCTGATACTGGGAGCCCTCGATGCGTTCCTCCAGGGAATCGAAGGTGAGCAGGATGTTGTCCATCCTGCCGTTCCGGTCCGGCGCGAAGAGCCGGTTGAGGGTCGCGCCGAAGGTCAGGATCTCGGCTTGCAGCAGGCCGTTGTCCAGGGTATAGGCCTCCACGGCGCGGCCGCCGGGCATGATTCCGTAGCGTGTTTTGCCCATAGGTAATACCTCCCCATGATAATTCATTCGATTATAGCACGGGGGAAATAAAAGGTCAAGAAAAAATCAAGAAAAGGTATTGACACGGCCCGGTTCCTGTGATAAAATATCTGTGCTCGTTGCGGATATGGCGGAACTGGCAGACGCGCTAGATTCAGGTTCTAGTCGGGGCAACTCGGTGGAGGTTCAAGTCCTCTTATCCGCACCAACCAAGTGTTTTTGTAGGATTTGAATATCCGACAAGAACACTTGGTTTTTTATTTGTTTTTTTCGTTGAGAGGAGCATATGGCAATGGCAATCAAGCGGAGCAATCACCTTCCGAACATCAGTGACCTCTTCAGTTATGGAAGGGGGAAAGATTTTGGGAATGAGGGCAAAAACTTCGCGTTCGACAACTGCATGGAATTTGTCATGGAAAAGCTCGGAGAGAATAAAAAGCTGGATTACTGGGTAATGACCGGAATCACAGGCAACGGATATACGCCCGTCTATCATAAAAATGACGCGGCTGCCGCCTGTGAATATTGTGTGTCGGGGTATTTTGCGGGGCCCGATTACGTCGGCGATGTGTTCAATGCCATCGGGTATGGGCACACGTATGTTACAGCCAAACAGCTCAACGCGGATAAGCCGAAGTATATTCAAAAGCTGATGGACCATGTCGGCCGCGGCATCCCTGTCATTGTGATAGACAGATCAACTGTGCCGCTATTTGCAGACGCCCTGACCCATTACTTATACGTGGGGCAGGAGGATTATGAAAGAACATTCCTGTTCAGCAAGAAAGCCGGCGATGCGCTGTATCATGAACTCAATTCGATGGATTTTATTCCGCAGGACTGGATTTTTGCGGAAGAAAAGCAACGCGATATCGCACTGGCCGATATTTATCGAAATGCGGTTGCAAAAATACCATACTGGCTGACGCTGCAGGAACAGGACGGTGTATTCTTCGGGGCCGCGGCATACTGCGCCTGGGCGGATGAGATTGAGGCCGGGCGGTATGACAGCGAAATCGACGCATGGCACAATTACAGGGTCTATGTCTGCAACCTCGCGACGATTGCCTGGGCCAATAACGTGAAAGATGCACCCTACGCTACCATAGTCAACAGGCTTGCGCAAATAGATGCCCGATATGTGGATATGAATACGCAAATTGCAGAGCAATACACAAGATTGGGCGATGAGGGCGGCTCGAGCGGGTGGTGCAAAAACGGCATGTGGAAAGAGCTTGAGGAGCTTGGCGGCGGACTGAATAATTATTCCCGGGACGCCTTGAGCGATAAGGCAAACCGCGCGCGAATCGCCGCTAAATTTCGCGAGGCGGCAAACTGCATTGACGAGATCGTGCGATGCTTTGTATAGACTACGGCTGACCACAGGGGCTTCTGGTTCCTGTGGTCAGCTATTTCTGTCCTCTTAGAAAGGAGACCCCCATGACCATCCAAAAATTTCTTTGCGCCGCCCTGGCTCTCTCCCTGCTCCTGCCGCCGCTGGCGTGTTTCGCGTCGGCCGCGCCGGAGAGCGGCTGGCCCCCCGGCCAGGCCCTGCCCCACTTCGGCCCGCCGGCCGAGACCCTCGACGCCATCGACACCGTGGGCATGCCCATGGCGGAGCGCGTGGCCGTCGCCTGCCTGCAGGGCGTGGTCAACCGCGCGCAGCCCCGCATTTTTCTGGTGGACCGCGACGCCGACACCCGCGACTCCTGGGGCAATGACCTGGGGCTTTCGTACGAGTTCATGCCCTGGAAGGACGTGCTGCTGAAGTACCTGGACGAGATCAAGGGCCTGGTGATTTTCAACCCCGCAATCATGGACACGAATAACGTGGCATGCACCGTCGCCGGGATTGAGGACGCCCTGGCGGTGTCGCCAGCGCTGGCGGAGGAGCTCGCCGCCGCGCCCTACGGCCTGCCCGTGCTGGTGGATTTGCGCGAGGTCTCCGCCGTCACGGATAAACTGAGCGCCTACCGCTGGATGCACGCGAACTATTGGGATCAATGCACCCGCCGCACGACCAGCGGCCTCGCGCCGGACGGCCACTTCCCCCTGCGGGACTTCTCCGTGGCGGTGAAGGCGGCAATCGTCTGGCTGGACCCGAAAATCCCGGAGGAGCGGGAGGTGCTGGCGCTCTTCTTTGACGATACGAAGCCCCTGGAGTGCTTCTACACCGGCTGGTGGCCGGACGAGGGCGCGGGGATCGCCTTCGCCAGTGCCTACGGCGTGACCACCGTCCCATCGGATTTCTATCTCAATTACACAGTTTATTCGGGCATGTCAAAGCAGCTGGACATCCCGCCGATCCCCGCCAAGCCACCGCTGGAGGCCGGCAAAATCTATCTTTCCGTCAATTTCAGCGACGGCGACAATATCCAGTACGACCAGGGGGCCATGAAGATTCCCCGGCTGTGGGGCAGTGCCCAGCGCGGCGAGGTGCCCATCGGCTGGACCTTCAGCCCCGCGATGCTGGACGCGGGCCCGCAGATCCTCAACTGGTATTACGCCACCGCCACGGAGAACGACGTGCTGATCTGCGGCCCCTCGGGCCTGGGGTACTCCACCGCCGCCCAGTGGCCCGGCAAGGCCTTCGCGCAGCAATACGGCGCGATGACCAACGGCTATTTCGAGCGGGCGAACATGAAGATCGTCACGGTCTGGTCGAAGGTAGCCCCCAGCCGCGCCGAGTGGTACATGGGCGCCATGCCCACCCTGCTGGGGATCACCACCCAGTTCGAAAACGGCAGGCTCAGCCCGAAGGTGCGCTATACCCGCGGCGGCAAGCCCGTCATCTGGCTCGGCTGCGAAACGCGCGGCTCCTGGGGGTCCATGTCCTACGACAACGGCACGGAGAGCATCCTGGGTCACATGACCGCGACGGCGGAGCAGGCCGCGACCGAGCCACAGTTCTTCATGGCCCAGGCCGACGTCTGGCACACCAGCGTCAGCGATTTCGTCAAGCTGCGGGACGACCTGGAGGCGGCGTTCCCGGGCCGCTTCGTCTTCGTACGCCCGGACCACCTGATGATGCTGGTCAACGAGTACTACGCCAAGCCCTTCCTGGTCTCCCTGCAAAAGCCCGCCGTTGACGAAAACGGCAGCCCGGCGGCCATCACGGACGGCAGCTTTACAACGGGCTGGCAGGCCGCCGCGCCGGGACAGGCGACGCTGACGATCGATCTGGGCGAAAGCGTCGTTCTCGATCGCTACGTGCTCAAGAACGCCGAAACAAATTATCTCGACGCGAGCCTCAACACCAAAGCCTGGGAGCTGCAAATCAGCGCCGACGGCGAAGCGTGGAAGAAAATAGACAGCGTCAGCGGCAACGGCGATGGGATTGCCTATCGCAACCTGAAGGGCAGCGCGCGCTATGTCCGGCTTGTGATTACCGACCCGGGGGCGGACGGCATCGCCCGGGTGCAGGAGCTGGAGATCTACGGCGTGCCCGCGGCCCGCGCGAGCAATCCCATGGTGCGGCTGCGCAGCTTCGGCCACGACCTGTGCACGAAGCTGACCAATCCTTGGTATGATTTTCTGGCCTGGCTGCAGGCCCTGGAATGGGGGAAGAAATCATGAAAAGGACAGAGCTCGTCAACCTCAAAACAGACGGCCTCGCCGAGCCAATCGGCGTCGGCTTTCGCCCGCGCCTCTCCTGGCAGATGTCGTCGGACATCCCTGGACAATTGCAGACGGCCTATCGGCTCACCGTGTACAGGGGCAGCGAACAGGTATGGATCACGGGCAGGGTGGAGGACGGAACCTCCGTCGGCATCGCCTACGCCGGGCCCGCCCTGGAGGGCTGCACGAAATACACCTGGGAGGTGCGCGTGTGGGACAAGGACGGGGCCGTGCACACAGCCCGCGCAGCCTTTGAGACGGGCCTGCGCTCCTGGGACGGCTCCGAATGGATCAGCATGCCCGGCGCGCAGGCCGGCGGCTCCTCCACGTTCCGCAAGGCCTTTGCCCCGGAAAAGAAAGTCAAGTCGGCCCGGCTCTACGCCACGGGACTGGGCGTCTTCGACGTCTGGATCAACGGCGCTCGGGTTGGCAGCGACGAGCTGAAGCCCGGCTTCACCATGATGACCAAGCGGGTTCACTGCTTCGCCTATGATGTGACCGGCCTTGTAAAGGCCGGGGAGAACGCCATCTCCGCCATGGTGACCTCCGGCTGGTGGACGGGCGAGGCCGCCCCCGGCAACCCGGGCAAGAGCACCGCCGTACGAATGAAGCTGGTCCTCTCCTATGAGGACGGCAGCAGCGAGGTCATCGGCACCGGCACGGACTGGAATGCCGCCGACGCCTCGCCCATCCGCATGGCGGGCATCTGGGCGGGCGAGACCTATGACGCCAACTTCGATACGGCCTGGATGCTGCCCGGCTTCGACGACGCGGACTGGAGCGTGGCGATTGTCAATCAGGAATTTAGCGGCGAGATCACGCCGATGGTCGGCGATCGGATTCGTGTGCGCAAGGACTTGGAACGCAAGGCGAAAGCCGTCACCGTCTACAACGGCGCGAGCGGCGAAGGCAAGGACCGGCACGGCAAAATCAACGTGACCGGGACCTACAAAGATGGCCAATCCTTCACCCTGCGCCCGGGCGAGGCCGCCGTGATTGACCTGGGGCGGAACTTCTCCGGCTGGCCGTATTTCGAGGCCGAGGGGCCCAAGGGCACGGTCATCACCGTGAAGCACGGCGAGATGCTCAACGACCGGGACGGCCTGAAATCCCGGGGGAACGACGGCCCCGAGGGCAGCCTCTACACCGCCAATTTGCGCGCGGCAAAGGCAACGGCCACGTACATCATGGGCGGCAAGGGCGTGGAGAAATACCATTCCTCTCACACGTTTTACGGCTTCCGATATTGCTCTGTCACCGTGACGCAGCTCGTCACTTTTCACAAGATAAGGGGCATGGTCGTCACCTCGGTTGGGACGGATGCGGCGCGCCTGAAGACCTCCAACGAGAGCGTCAATCAATTGATCAGCAATATCTTTTGGGGGATGTACAGCAACTACCTGAGCATCCCCACAGATTGCCCGCAGCGCGACGAGCGCCAGGGCTGGACGGCGGACACGCAGGTCTTCTCCACCACGGGGGCCTACAGCGCGGACGTCAAGGGCTTCTTCGAAAAGTGGATGGCGGACATGCGCGATTCCCAGCGGGCGGACGGCGCGTTCCCCGACTGCGCGCCCACCGGCTACGCGAACTTGGGCCACGGGAACCTGGGCTGGGGCGACGCGGGGGTGATCGTGCCGTACAACATGTATAAGATATACGGCGACACTGCCTTTATCGAGGACAACTGGGACGCCATGGTAAAATTCATGGACGTCTACATGGCGAGCACGAAGCAGTGGGGCGGCGGCCGCGCCTACGGCGACTGGCTGGCCTACGAGGCCAACGACAAGGACATCAAGAGCTATTGCGGGGTGGCCTACTACGCCATGGACGCCCTGATGATGTCCGGGATGGCCCGCGCCACGGGCCGGGAGAAGGAGCACGCCAAGTACCGGGAGGTCTATGAGGCCGAAAAGGCGTTTTTCCAGGAGCAGTTCGTGAAGAAGAACGGCTCCCTCACCCGCACGGAGCAGACCGCCTGCCTGATGGCCCTGTGGGCGGACCTGCTGCCCGATGCGGCATCCAAACAAAAAGTAACCCAGGCGCTGCTGGACAACATCTCCCGCAACGGCAATAAATTGCAGACCGGCTTCCTGGGAACGGCGGTACTCTTGCCCCTGCTCACGCAGGCCGGGGCGTCCGACGTCGCCTACAAGCTGCTGCTCCAGCGCGAAAACCCCTCGTGGCTCTACAGCGTGGACCAGGGGGCCACCACCATCTGGGAGCGCTGGAACTCCTTCACCATTGCCGAGGGCTTTGGCGACGTGGGCATGAACTCCTTCAACCACTACGCCTACGGCGCGGTGGCCGAGTGGATGTACGGCTATATGGCGGGCATCCTGTATGACTTCGACCGGCCCGGCTTCAAGCGCATCATCCTCAAGCCGTATCCCAATCAGGCCATACAGAGCGTTGACTGCGCCTTCGACTCCCCCTACGGGACTATCGTGTCCAAGTGGGCGTACAGCGGCGACAACTTCGTCTACGACGTCACTGTGCCCGCCAATGCCGCGGCCACGGTGTACCTGCCCGTCCCGGAGGGCGTGCCCTATGCCGCGCAGGGCGAAGGCATCGGGCACATCGGCAGGGAAGGGGACAGGGAGGTCTTCCGCGTGGGGGCCGGGTCCTTCCGGTTTGTCGTCGGGGAGGCGAGCGGCTTTGCCAAGCCGCCCACGACGGGGCAATCCATCCTGTCCGTGCTGGCGGCGGTGGCGGGGTTTGTGGCGGCGGCGAGTGCGGCCTTCGCGCTGTGCGGGAGGAAGGCTCAGCGGCGGAGACGCGCCGGGTAATCCACCCCCGCCCAGCCCCAAAAACTCTATTGACATCGCCCTTCCTTCTTGTTATACTTAAACCAGCTTGAAAGTATGAAGGAGTTGTTCCGCATGGCAATGATCCAGACCTTTTTCCTGGGCATCCTGCTGTTCTTCCAGTCCATTTTGGCGCCGCTGATCTACAACATACCCACGGGGCCCGTGGACTATGGCGGAGGGTTCGACTACAAGCAGGCCGAAATCGCCGACCCCCTCTATCTCTTCAAGGACGGGGAGACGGCGTACGTCCTCGTCACGCCGGATGAGGCCGTGCCCACCATCGAGACGGGCGTGAAGTGGATTCAGGAGTTCATCGAAAGGATGACCGGCAAGGCCTTCGCGCGCAAGACGGCCTCGCAGGTGGAGACGGGGGACAGGTACATCGCCATCGGCCTGCCCGCGCTGGGCGGCTTCGAGGCCGAAGCCGCGGCCCTGGGCAACGAGGACTTCATCAAGAGGGCCGTGGACGGCAACGTCTTCATCAGCGGGAACGGGCTGGGCGCCGGGCGCGGGACCATGTACGGCTGCGCGGCCTTCGTGGAGGACCAGTTGGGCTGCCGCTGGTTCACCCCCACGCTGAAGGTGGCCCCGGAGGCGAAGGACGTCATCATCGACGCGAAGCTGGACGACACGCAGGTGGCGCTGCTGGACTACCGGGACAACTATTTCCCGTATATGTACCTCTATCCCGAGTTCAAGGCCTTCCACAAGAGCAACTCGCCCATGGGCAGCTACATCGACAAGGACGGCAACAACATCCATATGACCGAGGAGCTCGGCCGCGCCATGGAGTATTTCTCCGTGGGCCTGCCCGGCGCGGTCTTCCCCGACGCCGCCCCCCCGGACGCCCGTTACAACCATTACGGCGGCTTCTGCCACGCCATGCACAACCTGATACCCCGGTCCCTGTTCTACGGGGACTACTATAACCATGTCATCGGGGAGCAAAAACAGGACCAGGAGCTCTTCGCCTTCCGGAAGGACAAGAACGCCAGGGTCGTCGGGCAGCGCTGCCTGACCAACCCCAAGGTGTTCGAGCTGACCAAGCTGGCCGTGTTCGCCTGCATCGAGGAGCACGTGGAGGACCTGAATTTCAAGTGGGTGTCCGTGGAGCACGAGGACAACGGCGACTACTGCCAGTGCCCGGCCTGCGAGGCCAGCGACGCCCGCCTGGGCGGCCTCTCCGGCACGAACGTCTGGTTCGCCAACAAGATCGCGCGGGCCGTGGCGGAGGAATTCCCCCAGAGGCCGGACATCCGCGTGAGCACCTTCGCCTACAGCTACACCACCGCCCCGCCCACCGTCACCGTGCCGGGGCCCGACGGCAACATTCCCGAGGGCAACGTCGCCGTCCGCATGTGCTCCATCGACTGCTGCTTCAACCACCCCATCCGGGACTGCGGCGACAATCACGACGGCATCTTCGCAGATATGACCCCGAAGCCCAGCGTCTTCGCGCAGTATATGATCGACTGGGGCAAGCTCTGCGACGTGAACGGCGCGGAAATCACCATTTGGGATTACAACACCTGCTTTAAATTCTATCCCGCCATCTATCCGAACTTCCATGTGCTGGCGGACAATCTGCAGCTGTTCGTGGAGAACAACGCCAGGGGCGTCTTCTCAGAGGGCTACGACACCGGCGGGGTGGAGGTGCTGCCCGGCAGCGTGAGCGGCGAATTCGGCGAGCTGCGCACCTATATGCTCGCCAAGCTCCTGTGGAACCCCTACCTGAATTCCAACCAGATCATGGACGAATTCATGGACGCCTACTACGGGGCGGCAGCCAAGCCCTATGTCAAGGAGTTCATCGATTACTATACGAACAAGGCGATCGGCACCAACCACACGGGCGTGTTCGGCCGCCCCGAGAACTTCACCTATATGAACGTCTTCGAGTGCAAAAAGATGGACGCGCTGTTCGACAAGGCCGAGGCGCTGGCGGGCAATGACGAGCAGCTGCTGCATATCAGGCAGAGCAGGCTGTGCCTGAAGCTCTACGAGGCGAACATGATGCTGGGCGACTACTCCTGGTTCAATCCCTGCAGGCTCCGAAACAACAAGGCACTGTTCTATGAGTGCGTGCTGCTGGGGCTGGACAGGTTCAACTCGTTCATGGTGGAGCCCTACAACACCTATGTGTGGCTGCACCGCCCGTACGACTGGGCCAAGATGAAGTCCTGGATCGATTTCGTGGACGAGAGCAAGCTGGTGCCGATGGACCTGGAGGCATATCGGGCGGCGCACGGGGCGTAAGGCAAAAAGCCGCATGAGGAACGTCGCTCTGCGATGCCTTCCTCAGTCGCCCAGACGGCTCCCGCAGGAGACGTTGGTGACATGAGGAAGAATCGTGGAGCGACAGCGAAGGTGCGCGTGGAGTTGGAGGGCGAATAGAAAGGAGGGAGTTAAAAATGTTGAACGACATCATAAAATTTCTATTCCTGTGGCCTATCCTTTTGCCGTATGGTATTTTGGTGTTTTTGTGGGATATGATTCGACCATAAGAGGCGTGGGCACAAATGCTATCATAGTGCGGGCGGCATTTTCCCCCTCTATAGAGAATCGCTGCAAAGCGACCTGTCGCTCCGCGATGCCTTCCTCAGTCGGCCCGAGGCCGACAGCTCCTTCCACAGGAAGGAGCTTGGGGGCTTAAGTCATAACGGGTTGTACAATCACAAAGCTACATAACGCAATAATCGCTTTCGCCTAATCCCCAAAGCTCCTTCCCGTGGAAGGAGCTGTCGGCCTCGGGCCGACTGAGGAAGGTATCGCGGAGCGATAGGTCGCTTTGCAGCGAAAATGATTGTGCAGTAGTATTTGGTACCAAAAACAGAAAGCCGTGATTGCATGCCTATGCCGCTCATCCCCATGCCCAACGGCAGGGCCGATGTGGGAACGGAGCGCATCCCGCTTCCGGCCGTATTGCGCGTGGAAACCGGGGGCTTTCCTCCCGGTTTCGCCGAGGTCTATGCCGGGCGGGCGGGCGTCGCCATTTCTATGGAAGAGCCGGCCCTGTTGCGCATTCACAATGATGGGAATTTGCCACCGGAGGGCTATCGCCTGCGCGTGAAGCAAAGCGGCATCGAGATCAGCGTCGCCGACGAGCGCGGCCTTTGCTGGGCGCTGGCGACGCTGGCCGCCCTGACGGAACAAAATAGCATCCCCTGCTGCGACATCGAGGACGCCCCGCGCTTTCGCTGGCGCGGCTTTATGATGGACTGCGCGCGGCACTTCTTCCCCGTGGAAACCGTCAAGACGATGATCGAGCTGATGTCCGTGGTGAAGTGCAGCGTCTTCCACTGGCACCTGACCGACGACCAGGGCTGGCGGATCGAGAGCAGGCGTTTCCCCGCGCTGCACGGCCAAAACGCGGACTACTACACCCAGGAGGAGATACGGGACGTTGTCGAGTTTGCCCGCCTGCGCGGCGTGGAAATCGTCCCGGAGATCGACATGCCCGGCCACGCGACGGCCATCCTGGCCGCCTTTCCGCAATTGAGCTGCGCGGAGAAGCAGGTCAAAGTGGACAGCACGCCGGGCATCCGCAGGGTGATTCTCTGCCCCGGCAAGGAGGCCGCCTTCGAGTTCCTGTTTTCGTTGTTGGAGGAAATCGCGGCGCTCTTCCCGTCGGAGTACATCCACCTGGGGGGCGACGAGGCGCCCAAGGACGAGTGGAAGGCCTGCCCGCATTGCCGCCGCCGCATGGAGGCGCAGGGCCTGGAAAATTTCGAGGAACTGCAGGGGTGGTTCACGGCCCGGCTGGCGGAGTTCCTGCGTGGGCTCGGCAAGCGGGTCATCTGCTGGAACGAGAGCCTGCTATCGCAGCGCCTGCCCGGGGACGTGCCGGACCTGACGATCCAGTATTGGGCCGAGGTGTCGAAGGTCGGCCCGGCGCGGCGCTTCTGGGAGAACGGCGGCAGCATGATTTTCTCCGATCAGTTCAGCGCGTACCTGGATTTGGCCTATGGCACCGTGACGCTGAAGAAGGCCTACAACTACGCGCCCGGCGTGCTGGGCTTCCAGGGGAGGGGCCTGCCCGCAGTGGGGCTGGAGACTTGCCTCTGGTCGGAGTTCGTCTCAACCAAAGAACAGCTGGCCGTGCAGGCCTTCCCGCGCGCCTACGCCATTGCCGAGGCGGCGTGGACCCAGCCGGAGCATAAAGATTATGACAGCTTTCGCAAGCGTTTGGACCTGTGGCTGGGGCGCTTTCCGGGCATCGGCTTCTACCCGCCGGAAAAGGCCGACCCGAGCCTGATCGAGCGCTATAGAGGGCGCATCGCGTTTTTGCGCAAGCAAGCGAAGGCCCTCGATAAAGAAAACCAGAACAACGCCGGGCTGGGCGGGAAGCTCCACTGGCGCTACCTGCTGCGGTGGCTCAGGAACTATTTTTTATAATTTTATGATGCGGAGGAAAGACAAATGCCGACAATCCGGCCCTATCAGCCCAAGGACAAGGAAAACGTACGAATGGTATGCATGCACACGGGGCCGATGGAGGCGTTACAGAAAGAGGGCCCCGTGCGCACGACGCTGCTCGCGACCTATTGCGATTACTATGTGGAGCGCGAGCCGGAAAACTGCTTTGTCATCGCGGATGGCAATGACGAGGCAGTGGGGTATATCCTGTGCGCGCAGGATTATCGGCCCTACCGGGAAATTTTCCTACGGGATTACGCGCCCCTCACCAAGGGCTTCCCCCTGCATCAGCGCGTGGAGTGCCTCGGCGCGGCGATTTTACCGAAAATCTTTTATAAGGACTACCCCGCGCACCTGCACATCGACATCCTGCCGGAATACCAGCGCATGGGCTTGGGCACCCAGCTGATGGACACGCTCACCGCGCAGCTGCGCGCAAAGGGCGTGCGCGGCGTGATGCTGGGGGTGGGCTCGCAAAACGAGAAGGGCAAGAATTTCTATAAGAAATATGGCTTCCGGCAGGTGTGCAGGATACCGTTCAGCATTGTGATGGGGCTGAAGCTGTAATCTCCCTCTCCTTCAAATCCACCAGAATCTCCTCGTACCTCGCCTCGGTGATGGTGAATTTCTTGTTGTAGAGGTAATAGGCGATCAGCGCAAGCAGCGAGGGCACGATGGTGATGCAGAACAGCAGCGCCGTGCTTTTGCCCGCGGGGACGCCCGCCAGGACGGTCTCGATCCCCGCCGTTTTTTGAGTGCCGCTGATCAGCCCCTGTTCGGCCCGGTTTTCGAAGTCCGCGATCTGGTTCGTGAACCGCGTGAGGCCCGTCAGCAGGAAGGCCACCAGCACGATGCCCTGCGTGAGGGCGTAGCCGACCTTCGTGATGAGCGGCCGCACCGCGTAGATGATGCCCTCTGCCCGCGCGCCCGTCTTCCATTGGTTGTATTCGATGGTGTTGGAGATGCAGATCGTGATGACCAGGTAGAAGATGTTCTGCCCGGTGAAGGCGAACAGGTTGCCGAACATCATCAGCACGAATTTGAGGCTCAGCGCGCCGGCGCCGCCGGGGACCAGCAGCCCTGTGAGGAACATGAAGCCGGAGCCGACCACGACGCCCAGCAGGGACAGCCGCATGAGCTGGTCCCTGGTGAAGCGCTTGGATATGGGCGTGAAAAACAGCATGACGACGGCGGACGCGCCCGCGCCCAACGCCGAAAAGATGGTGAACAGCAGGCCGTTGTAGCCGAACTCAAAGTAGATGTAATTCATGCCCAGGACGCTGTTGATCAGGCCGCTGCTCACGGTGAGGAACAGATAGATCACCATGCACCACATCAGCTGGTCGTTGTTTTTGATGATGCCGAAGATGGTCCGCAGGCTCACCTTGTCTATCGTCGCGGCGGGTGGCAGCGGCTTTTCTTTTACACCAAAAAGGGTGATGCCCTGCATCCCGGCGAACAGCACGACGAACACGACGACGATCACCGCGTAGGCCCGCACGGCGCTGCCGCCGATGACGAGCTCCCCCGCCGTGAAGGTGGGAACGACCACGCTGGCGAGCGCCTCCCCTATCCCCGCGAAGAGGACCGCCCTGGAGGTGAGCAGGTCCCTGTCCTCCTTCCCGCTGGCCAGGGAGGGCAGCATCCCCCAGTAGGAGATGTCGTTCATGTTGAACACGATGCTGTAGACGAAGTAAACGATCGCGAACAGGGTCACGTAGCTCCAGCCGTCCAGGCTGTTGGTGAAGGAGATGTAGTAGACGATCGAGCACAGCACCGTGCCGATGAAGATCCAGGGCTTGAACTTGCCCCATTTCGTCCTCGTCACATCCAGGATATTGCCCATGACCGGTCCGCTCACGCCGTCGAGCACCCGCGCGGCGATCATCGCCATGCTCATCACGGAGAACTGGGCGTCGGTCAGGGTTTTTGTATAGAGCGCGAAGGTGAGCAGATAGGCGGAAAACATATACACCGCCGTATCGCGCCCGATGGAGCCGAGGGTGTAGGACCATAGGTTGCGCCTGGAGAGCCTGTCATCCTGCGAATTCATAGGAAAAATCCCCCTTTATGTTGACAAATGGGCCGCTGTGTGTTACTCTGAAAGAAGGCTAAAAATAGTATAGCACACTGAAATGATTTTGTAAAGTTTGTATAGCAAGAAAGTGAGAGAAAGAGAGAGACAGGAGGGATCACAATGCGCCGTGCCCTTGGTATTACAATCGGTATCACCGGCCTCATAACCGCCGCGACGTTCATTGGCGGGCTGATCGGCTACAGGGTCGTCTTTGTGCGCACAAAGAAGGACTACGAGGACCCCGTGCCCGACGACCCCAACAAGGAGCTCTTCGAGCGCCAGCGGGAGGAGGGCATCGCCTACCTGAAAACCATCCCCCACGAGGCGGTGGAGCTCTGGAACAGGGACGGCCTCACGCTGCGCGGCTTCTACATACCGGCCGAACGGCCCAGCAATAAGCTGGTCCTGCTGGCGCACGGCTTCGTGTCGAACCGCTACGATTTCGCGTGCGCGATCAAAGCGTACCACGAGAAGATGGGCTTCAACATCCTGATGCCGGACCACCGCTGCCACGGCGAGAGCGACGGCAAGTACATCGGCTTTTCATCGCTGGAATGGCCCGACGTGTTCGAATGGACCGAGGCCTTCAAAGGCCGGCTGGGCGGGAATCCCCTCGTCGCGCTGCACGGGGCGTCCATGGGCGGCAACGTCGTGCTCAACGCCAACGCCAACAACCCGCCCGCGTATATCAAATGCGTGGTGGCCGACTGCCCCTTCACCTGCGGCTACGAGATGGTCAAAAACGTGGCGAAAAAGGAGCTGCACCTCCACTACCCGCCGGGCATTTGGGCCATGGCGATGTGGTTCCGCGTCTTCACGGGCAAATCTCTCATGAAGGACACCGACAGCCTGCGCCTGGTGGGCAGCATGAAGGCTCCCACGCTCTATGTGCACGGCGAGGCCGACCCCTATGTGCCCGCCTGGATGGGCCGCGCGCTCTATGACGCCACCAGGGCGGAGAGGGACTGCCTGTTCATTGAGGGCGCGGGGCACGGGTACAGCTATGCCGTGGGCAAGGAGGCCTATGAGGCAAAGCTGGAGGCGTTTTACGGGAAGTATATGCGGGAAACAGAGGAAGAGATCAATTGACGATATACGAATAGGGAAAGAGGTACTGCAATGCCGAAGCTCAGCCCCGAACTCAAGGCCCAGATCAAGCAGGCAACCCGGCACCCCGTCGTCTGGTGGAGGGGCGCGGACCTTCCAGAGGAGGACATCCGGCCCTGGGAGGGCGGCATCCAGTTTCTGGCCGAGCTGCTCAAGGGCTTCATGAGCGGCTTCACCAGTATGAAGGACCGGCTGTTCGTCGGCATGGGGGAGGGCAAGATCCCACCGAACCTGAAGAGCGTCCACGACGTGATCCGGATCACCTGGGACGGGCTCAACGACCCGCCCATCGGCATGTACATGGACCGCAAGCGCTTTGGCGAACAGGTGCACCGCTGGATCATGCGCTTCAACGCCACCTTCAGCCCGATCTTCATCCTGATCCAGTGCCTCGACTTAGGGCTCACGCCGATGCAGCGTGTGGTCATGTGGACGGCGGTCACGATGTTCGCCGACCTGATGAGCACCGCCAACGTCGTGAGCGAGACGAAGATCTGGGCGGGCATCTCACCGTATTCCGAGCGGCGGGGTACCCTGCAGCTCTGGCGGACCATAGGCGACAACGTGGGCGCGCTGGTCACCGGCATCCCCATCATTATGATGGGCTTCGCGGGCACCCTGGGGTGGAACCTCTCGGACTACAGGATCATGGCGGTGGGCGCGGCGCTCACCGCGCCGCTGACGATCTTTAGCCGCTGGCTGCCCACCTTTGCCAAGCAGCGGGTGGACTTCACCGTGAAGGTCAACGCGGAGGGCGAAGAGATCGAGGCGGAGCAGTCCGCCGAGGACAAGATGACGCTGCGCGAGCAGTTCGCCATCGTCAAGCACAACAAATGGTTCATGATGTGGCTGGTGATCGACTTCATACGCCTGCTCGGCCCGGGCACGGACAGGATGTTCATCTATCGTTTTTTGGTGCCGAGCAAGCGCGTGTTCGGCAAGGACATCGACGGCCTGCTGATCAAAACCCTCTTCAGGGACATCGTCTTCGGCTGGCCGGCCCTCGTCCTGCTGCCCTGGGCGCAAAAATCGGTTGAGTGGTTCGGCAATCCGATCAGGTTTATCAAGAGCCACATCGTCATCAACCTGGTGACGCAGGCCGTCACCTTCGCGGTGGGCTACAAGAGCTGGCCGCGCCTGGCGGTCCTGTGGATCCTGGAGATGATCCGGGAGGTGATGGGCCGGTGGTCCTCCGTCCCGCACACCATGATCCGCTTCGAGATGTTCGACTATGTGGAATGGAAGACCGGCATCCGCAGCGAGGGCGTTACCCAGTCGGTGGACGGCCTGCTCAAGAAGCTGCTCAAGGACAACATCGGCTCCGTCATCGGCAACGCCGTGACCCAGTGGACCGGCTACAAGGGCTGGGATGTCCCCCTGGCAGAGCAGCCGGAGCGCTTCATGAAGTCCATCTGGCCGCTGCTGCATGTCGGGGCCATCTTCGGCGAGGCCGTCGCGCTGATCGCCATGCTGCGCTTCAAATACCCCCACGACCCGAAGGAGGTGGAGGCGGACCTGATTGAGCGCCGCGCCCTGGCGCAGAAGCTGAAGGAGGAGATATTATCCAATGGCTAAAATGAAACCCGAGACCAAAGAGCAGCTCAAATTTGCATTTCACCATCCCGTCACCTGGTGGAAAGGGGAGGACCTGCCCGAGGAGGCGATTCACCCCTGGGAGGGCGGCATCCAGCTGCTCGCGGAGGCCCTGAAGGGCTTCATGGGCGGCTTCACGGGGATCAAGGACCGGCTGTACCTCGGCATGGGGGAGGGCAAAATTCCGCCGAACTGGAAGAGCGTCCACGACGTGATCCGGATCACCTGGGACGCGGCCAACGACCCGCCCATCGGCGCTTACATGGACCGCAAGCGCTTCGGCGAAAAGATACACCGCTGGGTCATGCGCTTCAACGCGACGTTTAGCCCCTTCTTCATCCTGATCCAATGCTTCAACTTCGGCATGACGCCGATGCAGCGCCTGATTCAATGGACGCTGATCACCATGTTCGCCGACGTGATGAGCACCGCCAACGCCGTGAGCGAATCGAAGATCTGGGCGGGCATCACGCCGCACACGGAACAGCGCGGCCTGCTGCAGTTGTGCAGGAATCTTGGCAACAGCCTGGCGGACTTCGTCAATGGCCTCCCCATGCTGCTCATGGGCTTTCGGGATGTATTCGGCTGGACGGATTACCAGCTCATGATCTACGGCGCGATGCTGTTCATGCCGCTGACGGTATTCTGTCGGTGGCTGCCCTCCTACGCTAAGCAGCGCGTGGACTTCACCGTCAAGATCAAGGGGGAAAGCCAAACGGAGGAGCAGGCCGAGCGCCAGCCCTCGTTCCGCGAGAGTTTTGCCGTAGTCAAGCACAACCGGTGGTTCATCGTGTGGACCGTCATCGGCTTCCTGCGGCTGTTCATCCCCGGCACGGACTACATGTTCTTCTATCGTTTTCTGGTGCGCAACGTCAATTTCCGGGGCAAGCCGGTCCTGGTTCGCGGCGAGTCGCTGGGCGGCGAGGTCCTCTACGTGTTCAGGGGACTCATATTCGCCACCCCCAGCGCGCTTTTGCAGCCCCTGGCCACCAAGGTCGCGGGCAAATTCAAGAACAAGGCCAACCTCGTGCGGCTGCACGTGATCGTGTCTTTTCTCCAGTATATCACGACCTACCTGACCGGCTTCAATTCGTATTTGAGCCTTACGTGGCCGAAATTGATTTTCATCTTCACCCTGGAGGGCATACGGGAAATCTTCGACAAATGGACGCCGGTGGCCCATGGGCAGATCAACTACGAGATGTTCGACTACGTGGAGTGGAAGACCGGCCAGCGCAGCGAGGGCATGACCATGGCGGTGGACGGGATGCTCAACAAGTTGATCAAATCCAACGTGGGTTCCGTGTTCGGCAACGCCGTGACGCAGTGGACCCGCTACCAGGGCTGGGACGTCCCGGCCGAGCAGCAGCCGGAACGCTTCATCAAATCCATCTGGCCGCTGCGGTACCTCACCCCGGCGATCGGCGAGGTGATTGTGTTCCTTGTGCTGCTCTTTTTCAAATACGACCACGACCCCAAAGAGGTGGAGGCGGACCTGATCGAGCGGCGCGCCCTGGCGCAGGCGGAAAGAACAAAAATCAGCTCTTACAATTAAGCCATAGGCGAATATGCCCGGCAATGAAAGGAGCGTGTTGACTGTGGCATCGGGCAATGGCGGCCCTGCGGCGATCGTGCGTGTTAACAATCTCAAAAAAAGATTCGGCGACTTCACCGCCGTCAACGGCATCGACTTCACCATCCAGGCCGGAGAGATATTCGGCTTTTTGGGGCCGAACGGCGCTGGCAAGACCACAACGATCAATATGATGATCGGCCTGACAAAGCCGACTGATGGATCAATCACGATTGATGGCGTCAACGCGCGCAAACAGCCGAAAAAGGCCCAGGCCATCATGGGCATCGTTGCGGACGAAAGCAACCTATACGACGAGATGGACGGCTTCGGCAACCTCTGCTTCTGTGCTTCCCTGTACGGCATGAAAAAAAAAGAGCGGGAGGCCAGAGCGAGGCAGCTTTTGGAGCAATTCGACCTTTCCAAGGCAGGCAAGCGCCCCTTCAAGGCGTACTCAAAGGGGATGCGCCGCAAGCTGACGATCGCGGCGGGCATCATTCACTCCCCGCGCATCCTGTTCCTCGACGAGCCGACGACGGGCATCGACATCGAAAGCGCCCGGCAGATACGGGATTTGATCGTCGAACTCAAACGGCAGGGGACGACCGTGTTCATCACCACCCATTATATCGAGGACGCGGAGCGCATCTGTGACAGGATCGCTTTTATCGTGGACGGCAAAATTGTCGCGACGGGCACCGTCCCCGAACTTATGCAGAGCGTTTCCAGCGGTCACAGCATACAATTGACGACGCAGGAGGGAACGCAAATCATAACATCCGAAGAGCGCGTCCCCCTGCTGCCGGTCCTGCAGCAATTGGATGAACAGGGCATTTCCGTTTACGAGGCGAAGGAACTGCGCCCCACGCTGGAGGACGTGTTCGTCAAGGTGACGGGCATTGAATCGGCGCACCTGCAAAAGGAGAAGGAAAAAGGGGGCGCGGGCAAATGAAAAGCTGGATCGCGTATTGGAACATACTGAAAAAGGACATGAAGAATTATTACTTTATGCCCTCCAACATCAACTGGGGGATCATCTTCCCGCTTTCGTGGACGCTCACGCAGTTCCTGCGCTCTCCGGGCGGCCTCAACATCGTTGAGTTCCTGCCGGGCCTGATGGCGGTAAGCGTGCTGTTCGGCACGACCTCCATGCTTTCCGTCACCATCACCTTCGAGCGCAAGGGGCGGTCGTTCGAGCGCCTTCTGCTGTCGCCCATCAGCATCAACGCATTGGTGCTGGCGAAGATCACGGGGACCATCCTGTTCGGCCTTTTCAACGCCTGCGTCCCAGTGCTCTTCGCGGCGTTTTTCGTCGATCTCAGCGGTGTCCATTGGGGCGCGGTATTGCTGGCCGTGCTGTTGATCGCCCTAACCTCCACGCTGATCGGCCTGGTGATCGCTGTTTCCGCGAAGGAAGTGTTCGAGGCGCAGATGATGTCCAACCTGTTCCGTTTCCCCATGATGTTCCTCTGCGGCACGGTGACGCCGATTGCAAAAATGCCTGTATTTTTGCGGCCCTTATCCTACTGCCTGCCCCTCACCTATGGAGCAGATATTTTGAATGGGGCAATCGCGGGAACGAACGCGCTGCCGCGATTGCTTTGTATCCCCGTGCTGTTTGCCTTTGCGGCCTTGCTGTTCGGGGCCGCCAGGCACACGATTGGCCGCAAATGGATTACATAAGCATATTTTTTACTGATAACAAAACTTTCTGGATAATAACGCTTGACAAATGCCGGCGGATTGGGTATAATGTATGGGCTTTTGGGCCTGTAGCTCAGTTGGGAGAGCGTTCGGTTCGCATCCGAGAGGTCGTGGGTTCGAATCCCTTCAGGTCCACCAGTCCATTCAAATCCGAACCATCCGGCAATCTATGTGATTGGGGATGCGTTCGGATTTGTCATTCGGTTCTAAGGTTTGCTTGGCCCCGGCGGCGGGTATATCGCCGCCGGGGCTTTGCGCTGTCCAAGGTTGCAGGGAATCCCTGCGCGGATATGGCTGGCCATATCCAGTGCTT
>Ga0082212_10003439_pt1 | contig 22468 bp, 14 predicted proteins | sample TergutNt197P3_FD_71548 | JGI IMG/M metagenome (GOLD analysis project Ga0082212, IMG submission 71548) | Neocapritermes taracua P3 segment gut microbial communities from Petit-Saut dam, French Guiana - Nt197 P3 | ecosystem: Host-associated > Arthropoda: Insects > Digestive system > Gut ...
CACGTTGCGCCGTTCCGGCGCATTAGAATGCGCATCCATGCGCATACTCGTGCGCTCCGGCATCCATGCCTCCGCTTTTCGGAACGTGATCGCAACGACCTCACCGAGGCACTGAGTAGTAACTTACCATATGCAAATACCTGAAACGATTGACATAACTAAGGATTTGGAGTAAAGTACACTTTACGCAACGGATTAAAACACGGGCTGTTCGCAAATACAGCGAAAACTGATAAACTCGCAAAATGGGGATGAGATTGTGAGAGCAATAATAATTAAGAACATGGTAAGCGCTAATAGAGTGAAAAAAGCAGCTGCAGCGCTTGGTATTGCGCTGGTCGTGCTGCTTGCGCTGATTCTCGCGAACGGCAGCCTGTTCGCGTCTACAGCAGAGCCGCCTGAGGGATTGCCTGCCAGTATCACGAAAACGGTGGAAGGAGTCCCGTTCGTTGACTGGTACATCGATCGTTATGATTCTGCCGCCGGTTTGGAGGACTTTGCAGAAAGCCTTGTCTACAGTATATATAAAGCTGATTACGAGTCAGCAGGATTCAGCTACGACGTCAGGAGCGCGGCGGTCGACGTAGTGAGCCTTAATAATAAGGGTATCATCTCGTTCGAAGTACCCGAAAGCGGATGGTATGCTGTCGTAGAGACGCTCAGATCGCCTTCTGACAAGGTGTTCGCCCCGGCAGACCCGAAGATCGTATACATCAGCGCCCAGGGAGTCATGAGCTCTGTGGGAGAGTCCAACGCGGCCGGGATATTCAACACTAAACACAACAGCGGCTTCGCATACGGGTTGAAGCTTATATACGAGCCTCATCCCGATGTGGAAGGATACCCGGAGGGGTACGCCGTCGAGGGGACGAAACCGGACGGCAGCGGGCAGGGCTTCACGACGGAGAAATTTGTTGTTGTAATGCCTGACGGTTCGACAGGCTTGTCATTTTGCGCCGATCTCGGCGCGCATAACATATACGGGAATTATGTGTTTGACGACGATAATCACGGATTTAAAGACAGGGAGATGTTTTATATAATCTCCGCTTTCGACTTTATTGACGAGAACTTCAGCCTTGACGCGCCGTATGAGAGCATTGTCACCGCGAACGGCTGCGACCACGATTACAGAGTCGGGAAAGCGCTTGCGCAGATAGTCCTTTGGAACCTCATCCTTGAAGTAGATAAAAACGCCGGATATGCCGATTTGTGGTGGAACCTCCTGGGATTTCCCGAGTACGTCAAGGTCAACCGCATCGAAGGGACCGACGACTGGTACGACGGCGACAGCGGTATTATCGATAACAGCGGTGTAAACACATTTACTTACCGTGAACTGATTTCAGACATTTTGGGCAACCACGAGAAATATATAAGCCTCTATGAAGATAAAATCAGCGAGGGGCTGGAGGATACTCACGTAAGCGGAGTGCTGTTCATCAAGGGCTCGGAAAACAGCGGGTATGACCCGATAGATCAGCAGCGGCAACTGGTCGTCCTGTTCGGCGGAAGCATCGAGTATGACAATAAGCTGTATTATGACGCTGCGCTGCGCAAATGGGTCGGCATGGTGGAACGTGAAGGCAATGCCGTCTGGGGAACGGCGACTCCGACGTCGCTGAACTCCGATGTGCCGTATGTGAAACAGGGCGACCTGGTGACGTTTATTATCGAGGTGTACAACCAGACCGATAATCCAACTTATGTAAAAGAACTGGTAGACTACATCCCGAACGGGTATAAATTCTTTGAGGAAGATAACGCCGGGATGTGGGAAGTCAAAGACGGAGGATACACCTGGTGGATGCCTGAAGCGCTTACTGTCAGATATAAAGGAGGCCCGATCTGGCTGCCGGACAGCGGCGCCGCTGAAACTGTAAGCATCGTGCTGCGCGTCGACGCTACTGAGGCAAGCGACCTGAGAAACGCCGCGGAGATACTTGATATTACTGATGAGAAAGGCAAGTCGGTCGACGATATTGACTCAAAGTTCGATGAAGAGCAGCGCAGAAAATGGGATCCGCGCAGGGAGAAAGATAACGAAATAGACGAGAACGGGAAAGACGGCGGCGATAAGGACGATTTCGATTTTGCGGAGGTCCAACTGTCAAAGAACCTGATCGACGTCAAAGTGACAAAAGTCTGGTCAGATTACGATGACGCCCTTGGAACGCGCCCTGCCGTCATCACGGTGCGGCTCTACCAGAACGGCGTTCTGTATGACACTAAAACTGCCACCGGCACGGGGGATATATGGAGCATTCTGTTCACAAACCTCCCGGAAAGCGACGATTCAAACGATGAGTATGTGTACACGATCGACGAAGTTGCGGCGCCGGGATATGTAACAGGTATAAGCGGTTTTGTCATTACGAACACACTGGTTCCGCCCGTAATGAATCTGGAGCTGACCAAAGTGTGGGTCGATGGCAGTAACACAGGCGGCGACCGGCCGGCCTACGGCGGCGCCGGAGGGTTCGACATTAAACTGCTGCAGGACGGAGCGGCGACGGCTTATACGCCTGTTGCGAACACTACGGGAGACGTCTGGAAGTTCGAGTTCCGGGATTTGCCTGTGTATGATACGTCCGACGGACATCAGTTCGATTACGGTTTCAAGGAAGAGCTGACTGCCGGGTTCGCAGCAAAATATGAAACCGAAGTATCGCCGGACGGGTTCATGATCACGAACACACTTGTCACGGACATAAGTGTTTCAAAGATATGGGACGATGATGTAAACAAGCTTGGAACACGCCCGGCGGGTGACATCACGATATTCCTCCATCGGGATGGGGCGGTTATTGACAGAATAGATAAGGCGGCGTCAGCAGACACATGGACGGAGGAGTTTACCAAGCTGCCGGTATACTCCCCGGACGGACGCAAATACGTATATACGGTTACAGAAAGTTCTGTTCCCGGGTATAATACGGATATAGGCGATGCGGAGATAGGGTTTTGTATAACTAATGAGCTGGTGCGCATAGAAAAGGTCATAACCATCGACGTTAAAAAGGCCTGGGACGATATGGACGACAAGATTGAAATGCGCCCCGGCAGCGTTACAGTGCAGCTGTTCCAAAACGGCAGCCCGATCATTAACTATAAGGACGGACTATCGGTAAACCCGGTCACGATAACACTGAGTAAAGCAAATGAGTGGCAGGACTCCTTTACTGGTTTATTGACTGAATACGAGGAAGACAGCGTAACCAAGGATTACATTTACACGGTGAAGGAACTCGTAACCGGCGGGACATGGGTGTCAGACTATGCCCTTGAATATAAGTATGACCCGGGAGAAACAGAGGGCGGCGACAATGTAGTTTACATAACGATAACGAACACGCTTGTTCCTCCCGTGACCGATGTTACCGGGACAAAGGTGTGGAAGGATAACGACAACGCATACGGCACGCGCCCGGGGAGCGTCACGGTGGTGTTGTATCGTGGAGAGACGGCATATAAATACGCAACCATTTCCGCAAATAGTGAGTCCGTCAATGAATGGGAGTTTAGTTTCACAGGCCTGCCGAAGTACGACGACGCGCTTGAACCTTACGTGTATACAATAAGAGAGATTTCCGTCCCCGGGTACGGGACTGTCATTTCCGGCAGCGCCGCCGGCGGGTTTACGGTTACAAACACGCTCGAACCCGGGACGACCTCTGTCTCAGGCGTAAAGTCCTGGAATCTCGGAGGAATCCCCGCCGCGGAAACGCGCGATATAGTATTCCCGGAATTCCTTACAGTGAACCTTCTTAGGGACGGGCTGCTGTTTGACAGCGAAGTGTTAACAGTAGACGCTGAACACAGTCTGCATTACGAATTTACCGGGCTGCCCGTATACGACGCGGCCGATCAGCACAAATACGTGTACACGGTCACGGAGGAGCCTGTGAGCGGGTTCACACCTACATACGCCGGAGTGAACATAATCAACGCCATTAACCCTGATTTCATAGAAATCGGCGATATAACGGTCACCAAAATTTGGGTCGACCACGAAAACGATTACGTCACTCGCCCGGATTTTGTGACAATAAACTTGCTTCAGAACGGAGCGGTGTTCAAGTCTGCCGTTGTTTCCGCCGACGCCGGCGGCGAATGGTCGTGCTCGTTCTCCGGGCTGCCGAAGTACGACCCTGCATTCAAGCTGTACACTTATACCGTGAATGAGGTTGTTCCGTCCGGTTACGTCAGGTCGAGTATCACGGGGAACACGCAGAGCGGGTTTACCATCACAAACACGCTTGCCCCGGGAGCGGCCGACATATCAGTTGAGAAGGTATGGCTTGACGGCATTGACCTCACAAAACGCCCGGAATCACTTGAGGTAAAACTGCTGCAGCGCCCGGCAGGAGAGGGAGCCTGGACCTGCATCGACACAGTCGAGCTTTCTCGTTACGGCTGGAAACACACATGGGAGAGCCTGCCGAAATACTCGGAGCATCAGGTCAAGTTTGAGTACGCAGTGGAAGAGGACCTGACGTCGGCTATGATACTGGAGACGGACACTGAATCTGTATACTATAATAAAATGATACCTATCGACATTAGCGTATATTACTCTGCTCCGGAAAAGTCAGGCAGCGCTGAAAGCGGTTTCGTGATCACAAACAGCCGTAAGGGCACTCTGGTCGCGGGGAAAAAGACCTGGGATGACGACAACAACTCCGCGGACACTAGGCCTGACGTTATCACGATCGAGCTTTTGCAGGACGGCACATTATTCAAGACCCTGCGGGTCGGAGGCCCAAGGTGGGAATGGTCGTTCGCTGCGCTTCCTGACGGGTATATCTACTCTATCAGGGAGGGCGGTGTTTCCGCCGGTAATGTGATAACATTCGGCGATGCTGATTATATCGTTGCATACGACGGATTTAACATTACGAACACACTTGACAGGTTGCCCGTTCAGGCTGCTGCGCATGCCGTAAAGACTGTTTCCGGAGCGGGCGCTCCCGCGCTGACGGCGGGGCAGTTCAGCTTTGGCATGTTCAGCGGCGCTACACTGGTTGCGTCCGGAACGAATGACGCTGACGGTGATGTAGCTTTCAGTGAAATCTCATTTGACGCCGCGGGTATATATAGTTACGTAATAAGAGAGACGTCTTCCGGAGGCGGCCGCTGGAGAGTTGATACAAGAGAGTTTGTTGTGGTTTTCACAGTAAAGTCAGCCGCGGGAGCGCTTCATATTGACTCGGTCGAGTACAAGGATTCGTCGGGCAGCCCGATTCTTGATGATGGCGGCGATAATGTCCCGCCGACATTTGTGAATGTCTATACTACGTATTCTCCGCCTCCTACTGTGCAGCCATCGCCCCCTCCGCCTCCGCCTGACGAACCGGAAGTTACCGAGTCCCCTGAGCCGGAGCCCGAACCGGATCCGGAGCCGGATGATACTGAGGAGCCTGATGACAAGGATGAACAGGATGATAAAGAGCCGCCTGACGAGCCGGAAGAGTCTGAAAAACCTGACGATCGGGACCCGCCGCCCAACATAGATTTTCCTGACGGCGAGGGGCCGGACGATTATCCGGAGATAGACTTCAGAAGACGGCAGCCTGATCCGAACGTGCCCGGAGGAACTGTCCGCGAGGCGCCTCCTGTGCCGAACAATCCGGGTAACAGGCTTGTTCCGCAGTATGACGACGACGGGGACTTGTTCTTTATGGAGTTTGACGACGAAGGGGTCCCGCTCGGAGCATGGTTCTGGGACGACGACGATGAAATGTGGATCTTTGACGATCTTGTCCCTCTTGCAGATATGCCGGCAACAGGCGTAAAGGTCTTGCAGCTCCTGCTGCTGCCGCTCGGTGTTGTGATGACAGGCTTAGGCGCTGTGTCTGTCAGCAGACGCAGGCGCAGCCGTAGTATGAGATAGATAAGCTGAATTGTGACCGCTGTAAGTTACTATTCAGTGCCTCGGTGAGGTCGTTGCGATCACGTTCCGAAAAGCGGAGGCATGGATGCCGGAGCGCGCGAGTATGCGCATGGATGCGCATTCGAGCGAAAAGGAACGTGATGTAACGGCCGAGCTAAGGTGGCACTGAATAGTAACTCCCCGGAGACAGATTGCAGTGAAAGGGGAGCATGACGCATGACTTCCAAAGAAAGAGTACTGGCTGCTTGCAGGCGACAAAAGACCGACAGGACGCCGCTCAATTATCAAGCCAGACAGTCACTGACAGATCGCCTTATGGACGACCTGGGTATCGACGAGTATGAAGACCTGCTGCTGCGGCTCCATATCGATTGCAGATGGCTCCAGCCGTTCTACGCGGTGGGCAAGACCGCTATGGACTTTAAAACAATGCTTCTTCAGGACGCTTTCGGGGTGAAAAAAGGCGTCAAAATCGTCGGGAAAGGCGTGGAGTTCGGTTATTGCGCCAACCACCCGCTCGCTGACGCGAAAACGATCGACGATATCATGGCGTACGAATGGCCCGGTGAAAAGGATGTGTTCATTCACGACTTCTCGGAGCAGTACGAGAGTTACAAAGAGTACGGCGTTATCACAGGACCGTGGACGCCGATATTCTGCCAGGCCGAATATATGCGGGGCGACGAGAGCATGCTCACGGACCTCGCGGCGGAGCCGGAACTGGCGCGCGCGATTTTCGACAAGATTTTCGAATTCTATTACGCGACGGCGCAAAAACAGTTTGAAGAAGTTAAGGGCAAGGCCGACATTTTCTTCACAGGCGACGACTTCGGCTCGCAGTTCGGCCTTCTTATGAGCCGTGATATGTGGCGCGAGTTCTTCATGCCCTACTACGAAAAGCTGTTCTCGCTCGCCAAGGACTACGGCCTTATCTGCATGATGCACTCATGCGGGGCCGTCCACGAGCTGTATGATCTTTTCATAGAAGCCGGCGTTGATATCGTCGACCCGGTACAGACAACGGCAAGGGGGATGGACCCTTCGTTTATCAAGGCGACGTACGGCGGCAAGCTCGCTTTCCACGGCGCGCTGGATATGCAGCGGCTCCTGCCGTTCGGGGACAAGGACACGGTGCGCAAAGAAACTCTGCGCATTATCGACGTCCTCGGGAAAGACGGCGGGTTCATTATGTGCTCGACCAACGAGATGATCCTGGACATCCCGACGGAAAACATACTAGCCGCGTATGACGCCCAGTTTTAACGAGGGGGGGCACGGATGGACAGACAAGTGTACAACTCATACCTGGAAGTGGACCTCGGTGAACTGAGCAGTAATATCCAAAAGATCCGCAAAGGGATCGGCGAAGGCGTCGATATCATAGCGGTTTTGAAAGGAAACGCCTATGGTTTGGGGCTTGTTCCCATAGCCCGCCACCTGGACAGCTCCTGCGGCATACGCGCTTTCGCTTGCGCGCAAACCGGCGAGGCTGTCCGGCTCAGAGAAGAAGCGGGAATATCCGGGGATATTCTCGTTATGGGCGGAGTCCCTTTCCACAACATCCACGCGGTCGTCCGATATGATATCCAGTCTCCGGCGTATGACAAGGAGTATCTGGCGCGCCTGGACAGGGAAGCAAGGCTGCAGGGGAAGACGGCGCGCGTCCATATCAAAATCGAAACCGGGCTGAACCGCATAGGCGTGCTGCCGGGAGAGCAAACCGGGGATCTGTGCGAGTTTCTGAAGTCCGCGGGCAATATTTCCGTATCAGGAGTATATACGCACTTCACAGAGTCCGAGATAAAGGACAAAAGCCGCACATACGCTCAGTTGGAACTTTTCAAAACCGCGCTGGAACAGATCCGAAGCCACGGGTTTTCGCCGGAGTATATTCACGCCTCGAATACAGCCGCGTCGACGTGGCTGCGCGACCCGGTCCTGACTCATATAAGGCCTGCGGGGCTGCTGTTCGGCTTTGACGTCAACGACGAGCCGAAGAACCGGTTCTCGCTGAATGAGGTCCTGTCCTGGCGCGCGTTTATCACTAACGTAAAGACTATACAAGCAGGAGATACCGTCGGCTATAACCGGCGATTCGTTGCCGACCGCCCTACACGGATCGCCACCGTCAGCGCGGGTTACGGCGACGGATACACGCGCAGCCTCGCTATGTCCGGGGCGGCGGAAGTACTGATACGCGGCAAGCGCGCGAAAATAATAGGTATCTGCATGGATCAGACTCATTTGGACGTCACGGGGATAGACGCGGCGATCAATGACGAAGTCACTCTCATCGGCAGGGACGGGGACGAGTCCATCTCTGTTTTCGAGCTGCAGGAAAAGATGGGCCAGACATATCTTGCGACGATAGCCGTTTTGTCTCAGCGTGTCGCGCGATTTTATAAAAAATGAAGCTATTCAAGCGCCCTGCTCAGGTGCCGGAGTATAGCGCCTGAGGGTAGCGCCTGAGGGTAGCGGGTACCTGAATAGACATATTAAAATCAGGAGGGGCGCGTCAGTGACGAACCGTGAAAGATTTACGCGTATGCTGAACTTTATGCCGGTAGACCGCATGCCATACTATGAAGGCTCTACATGGTGGAACAAGACATTGCGCGCCTGGCGGGAACAGGGGCTGCCGAAGAACCTTGACAAACACGGCATATATAAATACTGGGGGCTCGACGACCATCGGCAGGTCCATTTGATGAACTGCGAAATGGAGCTTGGCGAGTATAAGCTCGACGGGATAGACGCGTATGTCAGGGACGAAGCGGATTACGAACGGATACTCCCGGCCCTTTATCCCGAAAACCTGCTGGAGGACAGCGGTATCGCGGACACGCTGCGCGGAATAAAAGCCGCTCATGACGCGGGCGATTTCCCGGTATGGATCACGACGGAAGGTTTCTTCTGGTTCCCGAGAGTCTTGTTCGGAATAGAGCAGCATTTATACTCTTTTTACGAGAACAGCGACCTGTATCATCGCATGTGCGGCGACCTGGCGAAATATCTGTCAGGGCTGTTCCGGGAATTTTGCTCGATCCTCGTACCCGACTATGTGGTCGTAATGGAGGATATGTCGTATAATCACGGGCCGATGATATCAGAAAATATGTTCGAAGAGTTCGTCGGGGCTTATTATGACAAAGTGCTGCCGCCTTTGAAAGAGCGAGGCATAAAGATAATCGTCGATACCGACGGAGACTTCACGCTCATGGTTCCGTGGCTATCCGCGCACGGGGTAGACGGGGTATCCCCTTGCGAGCGCCGCGCGGGCAATGACGTCAACAAAATCAGAGCCGATCATCCGCAGTTCCTCATGTTCGGCGGTTTCGATAAAATGACTATGCGGCAAGGCGAGGAAGCGATGCGCGGGGAGTTCGAGCGCCTCGTACCTGTCATGCGGAGCGGCGGGTTCATTCTGAGCGTAGACCACCAGACGCCGCCGGACGTCACGATGGACGACTACAAGATATACAGGCGGCTGCAGGACGAGTACTGCAGCAAGCACCATCTGTAGGTGTAGGTAAACATTATGATGACACAAAGGGAAAGCTTTATTAAACTGATGCGCTGCGAAAGCGCGGACTGCCTGCCGGTGTTCGCCCTGGAACCGACGGAAAGATATACTATAGAGAACTGGCGCGCGCAAGGTTTGCCCGCAGCGGTAAGCCCGGAAGAATACCTGGGCATGGGCTCTTTGCATATGCTCCCGGTGTTCTTTTACCCGTACCCGAAGTTTGAGACTAAGATCCTTGACGAAGATGAAACGTACAGGGTCGAAATAGACCCCATGGGCGCGACCGTAAAGAGGCGTAAGGATTATCCCGCCATGTATTACGGGTACATAGACTACCCGATAAAGAGCGCGGCGGATTGGCATGAGTATAAAAAGCGGTTTATCGTCGCGGAATACAGATACGGCGACGACCCTGACGGCATGGCGGAAGACGCTTCGGAGTCTGAAAACCCGGTGAGCCTGATGATCTACCCCTTTTTCATGCGCCTCGGGCTGTACGGATTGGGGCTGGAGCGCTTCCTTACGGCGTTTTATGAAGAGCCTGAACTGATCCATGAAATGTTCGACTATTGGAGCAGCTTCACTGCGGAACTCATCGAGCCGGTGTTGAAGAAAGTGACGCCCGACGTAGTTACGCTCATGGAGGACCTGGCGTTCAAGACCGGGCCGCACATATCGCCGGGTATCTATAAAGAATTTTGGCTGCCCTATCAGAACCGCGTGGTCTCGCTGCTGGAGAAATACGGCGTGGAAAACATCTGCCTGCATTCGGCGGGAGACTTTTCGGCGCTGCTCCCGGCGATGATGGACAACGGGATAAATATGATATGGCCGCTGGACAGAAACTCAAACATGGACCCCGTCGAGATACGGAGGAAATTCGGAAAGAGCCTGCGTATGGCCGGAGGGGTCGGTAAATCAGCGCTGCTTGCCGGTAAAGCCGCTATAGATGAAGAGCTCAGGAGATTGGCGCCGCTTATCGCGGAGGGCGGATTCTTTCCCGCGCTTGACGACATCGTACCGCCTGAAACGCCTTTCGCGAACTACGTGTATTTTATTGAGCAACTCAAGAGTATCCGGCCGTAGGGGGCGGAACGGCGCGGGACTCCGGCGTCGTTTACAGTTCAGAGGGGTATCCGGGAGACTGCCTTTTTTGAGGCTGATGTGAAGAGCTTTAGCTCTTTTAGCAGGAGGCGATAGCCACTGCTCATATACCCCGGAACATTTGTAGAAGCCTCGGAAAAGCATCTCCCGGATACCCCTCTGAACTGTAAACAGCGCATAGCTCCGGTGCGGCACTGATACAAGGAAGGAATGGTCATAGTTATGGGCATAAGCGGATCGATCGGTGAGACTTATAAAAAGAACGGCGGTATTTTGCGGTTACTACCGACATTTGTTCCGCGCCGCTTCTCAAAGCCGGGGCGCAGGCTGAAACTGCACCCCGACGATTACTACGCACTCGGCACAAGTCGCGGCGCTATCAAGGAACGCTGGTTTTCAAGCGTGATAACTTGCCTCAACGGCCCTTTGGCGGCGCCGGACGAGGGCCTCAGCTATGTTGAAACCGACTCGGAGCCGGTAGCGCTGCGGGATTTTGTCAGCGAACTCGGCTCCGGCATCATCGGAAATGAGCTGTATGACAAGTATGGCACATGGCCGATGTACAGCAAGTTTTTCGATTACGCGGAACCATTGTTTCACCATGTGCATCTTGACTTTGAAGCTGCCGGGCGCGTCGGCAGCCTCGGCAAGCCGGAAGCGTACTACTACCCGCCGCAGCTCAACAATTATGAAGGTTCATTCCCGCATACCTACTTCGGCTTCGACCCGGATGTGACGCCGGAACAGGTCAGGCAAAGGCTTTTCGACTATGAGAAGCGCGATATTCGTATCACTGAATTGAGCCGCGCCTACCGCATCGAGCTTGGCACAGGCTGGTACACGCCCCCCGGGGTCATACACGCGCCCGGTTCTTTTCTTACATATGAGCCGCAGTGGAACAGCGACGTCAACTCTGTGTTTGAGAACATTACCGCCGGAGAAGTCTATCCTTACGAGTTCCTTGTGGAGAATTGCCCTGATGACAAGCGGTATGATATGGATTACGTCATGAGCCTGCTCGACTGGGAGAAGAATGTCGACCCGAACTATAAAAAGACATACTTTCGCCCGCCGGTCGTATGCAGCGAAGACGATTCGCATGCGGAAAAATGGGTCGCGTACGGAAACGCTTACGTAGCCGCGAAAGAGCTGACAGTATACCCGGGGAAAACGGTAACGATCACGGATCCCGCCGCTTACGGATGCATATTCGTACAGGGGGGCGGCTCGTTCGGCTCATTCCGGGCCGAAACGCCCGTGATGCTCCGCTTCGGGCAAAAAAGCGCGGATGAGTATTTCGTAAGCGAAACAGCCGCGCGCGGGGGCGTTACGATCGTAAACAATTCGCAATATGACCCGATCGTGATCCTCAAACATTTCGCCAACAATCATCCGGGAACACCCGATCAAAGAGGCTCCTAGTGATCTGTAAAGTCTAAAATTACGTGTAACGCTGAGAGCCGTAATATCCAAAATAAGGAGGCCGGAATATGCGCAGCGAGCAAAACTTTGAAATAAAGAACAGAAAGATACGCGAAGCCTTTTTGGAAATCAAGAAAAACTCGCCTGAAAAATTTCAGGCAAAACTCAACCTCTCATGGAGCAACTGGGGCTTCGGGATGGAAAGCCTTGATGACTCGGCAAAGCGCCTTGACATGGCGGGTATCCGCTTCATCGAGCTTCACGGCAACCACTACGGCCCCGATCTGGGATATAAGGCGGACGAGACGCTTTCAACTCTGGCAAAGTATAATATAAAAGTAAGCGGCGTATGCGGCATGTTCTCCAAAGACAACGACATGTCCAGCAACAGGGCTGTCGAGAGGCAGCGGGCTGTCGACTACCTCAAGCTCGAAGTCCCGTTCACAGCCGCCGTCGGCGGCGGCTATCTGCTCGTTGTCCCCGGCGCTGTCGGAAGGCCCCTTGCTTATGACTCCGCAGAGCTTGACAGGAGCGCGGATACTCTGCGGAGCGTCGCGGACCTGTTTGTTCAGCATGGCGTCAAAGCCGCGATAGAGCCGATACGCTCGGCGGAGGTCAGCATCGTCCACACCGTCGCCGAGGCTAAGGAGTTCATAGGAGCCGTAAACCACCCCGGCGTAGGGCATATAAACGGCGACGTATATCATATGCAATCCGAAGAGACTCATATCGGCGAAGCGATCGTCAGCGCGGGCGATATGCTCGTAAACCTGCATGCAGCGGACAGCAACCGCTGCGCGCTTGGCGACGGATCGCTGGATCTTGACACGATGATCATGGCGCTGTATATAATCGGATATAACAGCGAGGGAAGATATGTGACGCCCGAGCCTTTGGGAGCGGGCGGCGACCCGTACCCCGCAATGTACGGTAAGCCCGATAAAGAGAAACTCGACGAACTGGTCATGAGCAGCGCGGCGTATTTCAGGCAGCGCGAGGACGCGGTGCTGAACCTGTAGCAAATGTGAGCCGCGCCCGCAGCCCTCACGTTTATACTCTAAAGACTAACTCACCCAATGACTTCTGACTCCAACATGCACTGCGCTTCGTACTGCGGAGCGCACTGCGGAGCGCGCTGCGCAGGCGCCGCAAGCCGCGCCCGCAGCCTTCACGTTGATTACTACTACTGTAAACCAGCGAGGACAGTACTATGCTGACATTAAACGACTTTAAAGCCGCCGGAGCCGCGTTGAGCGGCATTATCACAGGGACGCCGCTTATATTCAGCGCGGCTTTTTCCCAGGCAACCGGAAACAGGGTCTACCTGAAACCGGAGAACATGCAGATGACCGGATCGTTCAAAATACGCGGAGCCTTCTATAAGATCAGCACATTGAGCGACGAGGAGAAAGCCCGGGGGCTTGTGACCGCTTCAGCGGGGAACCATGCCCAGGGGGTTGCGTACGCGGCGCAGAAAGCGGGCGTTTCAGCCACTATTGTTATGCCTGTGAGCACCCCGCTGGTAAAGGTGCAAAACACTGGCAGTTACGGCGCGAACGTGATATTGCATGAAGGGAGCTTTGACGACAGCGCAGAAGCCGCCGCAAAGATCGCCCGCGAGCAGGGGCTCACCTATATTCACCCGTTCGACGACTTGAAGGTGGTGGCCGGCCAGGGCACTATTTCATACGAGATTTTCAGGGATCTGCCCGAGGTCGACGTCATACTGGTTCCGATTGGCGGCGGGGGCCTTGCAGCGGGAGTCGCGACGCTGGCAAAGCTTTTGAACCGGAAAGTCAGGATCATTGGCGTGGAACCCGCGGGGGCCGCGTGTATGAAAGCTTCTGTCGAAGCAGGGCATGTAGTCACACTGCCGGAGGTGGATACAATAGCGGACGGCGTTGCCGTGAAAAGACCCGGAGAGCTGGTTTTCCCTTACATTCAGCAGAACCTGGACGGGATAATCACCGTCGCCGACCGGGAACTGGTAGACGCTTTCCTCGACTTGATGGAAAAACACAAAATGATAGTGGAGAACGCCGGCATGATCAGCGTCGCCGCTCTGAAGCACCTTGAAGAGAAAGATCTGAACGTCGTTTCCATCCTGTCCGGCGGGAATATGGACGTCATCACAGTATCATCACTGGTACAGCAAGGCTTGCTGGAGCGCGGGAGGATATTCTCCTTTTCGATCAGGCTGCCGGACGAACCCGGCGCGTTGATGAAGGTGACCAAAATCATCGCTGATGAGAACGGGAACATCGTCCAGCTTGACCATAATCAGTTCAAAAGTATAAACCGCCATAGCGCTGTCGAGCTTCGCGTAACTCTGGAAACACTGGGGCACGACCATAAAAAGGCTATACTGGAAGCTTTCCGGAGCGCAGGATACGAACCTTCAACGGTGGCGCCATCGGACGAACTGGTATGATGCTGCAGGGATTGTAACTATTCAGGCGCCGGGATAAAAGCAGGGCAATACGCGGCGGCAGCGCTGTACCCCGTTCAGAAGCTTCTGAAGAACCCTCCGGGCAGACAAAAACTCAGCGCGGAGGACACAGGAGGTTGTAACCTATGAGGATCGATTACGGTCAAATCGATGCAGGACTCAGGCAATTAAGGGGCATCGATAACCCGCTTATAAAGCTGGCCGGCGTAAACGCGCTGAAACTGATGCACAGGTTCAGCCATTTCTCTAAAGCCGAACTGCCAGACGGAGTAGACTGCGGCAATGTATGGATCGACCGCGGCGACGGGACAAAAATGCGGCTCAGGACATACAGCCCTGTTGACGCATCGCAGAAAGGCCCGGCGGTATTATGGATACACGGCGGAGGGTTCGTTATTGGTTCTCCCGAGACCGGCGCGCCGAAGTGCAAACGCATGGTCGAGGAAAGCGGTGCGGTGATAGTATCTCCGGACTACAGGCTCTCGGCTGAAAAGCCTTATCCGGCGGCGCTGGATGATTGCTACCTGGCCCTGCTATGGCTCCGCGACCACGCCCTGGAGCTTGGAGCGGTAAGCAACAGGATCATAGTGGCGGGCGAAAGCGCCGGCGGCGGGCTTACGATCGCCGTGACATTGATGGCGCGCGACAAAAAAGACGTGGATATCGCCCTTCAGCTTCCTGTCTACCCGATGATCGACGACAGGCTCACGGAGTCGTCCAGGGACAGCAACGCGCCGCTTTGGAACGCGCGCAATAACCGCGCCGCGTGGAAACTGTATCTCGGGGATCTGTACGGCGCCGATAATGTGCCCAACTATGCGGCTCCTTCGAGGACGGAAGACTACTCCGGATTGCCCCCTGCTATAACATATATCGGGGATCTGGATATGTTCTGCAGCGAAACGGTCGAATACTTTGACAGGCTCAGACAGGCGGGCGTACCTGCGGAGTGCCGCGTCTATAAAGGGTGCTATCACGGGTTTGACGTAGTGCACCCGGAAGCGGATATCAGCCGCGAAGCGCTCGACACGTTCTTCTCCTCATACAGGCAAGCTGTGGAGAAGTATATATAAATAGGAGGTTTTCATGGAACTCGATACAGGAGCGCTCGAGTTATTCCTGAGCGAATATGCCGCGCGGAACAAGGTCCCGGGGATGTCAGTCTGCGTCAGCGGACCGGAAGGGACGATGTATAAAAAAGGCTTCGGTTATCGCAGCCTTGATGAAGCAAAGCCGGTCGGCGCGGACACGATCTTCGGGATCGCTTCGATGACGAAATCTGTCACCTGCGCGTGCCTCGCGATACTGGAAAGCGAGGGGAAACTCAGCTTTCAGGATCCCGCGGCAAAGTACCTGCCCGGCCTCAGGATCCCCGGCACGCCCCGCGAAGCGCTGCTGATACACAATCTCGCCAATATGACAAGCGGGCTTCCGCCGCTTCCGACGTTGATGATGTCGCTGGCTACACACACGAAGCTCGGCCCGTGGGCCGGCGCAGAAGCCCTGGCGGCGGCAAAGCTGCTGCGGACGCCCTGCTATACGACCATTGAGGAAATCATCGAGTATATTGCCGACAGCGACGATTATGAACCGACAGGCGCCCCCGGCGAGTACATGAGTTACTCCAACGACAGCTACGCGCTGCTCAGCTCGATAGCGGACGCCGCCTCGGGATCGACGCTCGAACGGTTCGCCTATGAACGTTTGTTCGCGCCGCTGGGCATGACGCGCACGACGTTCGACGTCAGCGAAGCGAAAGCGATGGGCAACATCACGAGCCTGTTCGTAGAACAGGACGGGCAGCTGCACTGTACCGACGACTGGCCGGAAGCGCCGCCGTACCGTGGCTGCGGATGGCTCAAGTCGACGTCGGAAGATATGTGCGTATATTATGAAATGATGGCGAACGACGGCGTATACCGGGGAAAAAGGATCCTGCCTGAGGGCTGCGTATCCCGTATGGTCGGGAGGTCTTTCCCGGAGACTGCCGAGAGCGTATATTGCTACGGACTCAACAAGCGCATTTTTCACGATACTGTCATCTGTGAACACGCCGGCAGCTTGTTCGGCGTATCGTCAAAGGGAGGGTTCTTCAAGGACAATGGTTACGCGGCGGTCGTACTGATGAACAAGAGTGAAATCGACCCGGGCGCTCCGCTCAACGCGATATTCAACTCGCTTCTCGGGCTCCCGCTTGACACAAGCCATATGGCTCTCCGCCCGGCAGACGCCGGTCCGGAGGATCCGCAGATTTATGCCGGTACATACTCATCAAATGAGTTTTACCCGAAAAGACCGCTGGAGGTGTTCATTGGCGGCGACGGCGGACTGCGAGCGAACACGCCGGAGGGCGAGTGCAGCCTGCTGTTTTGCGATACGACGCGGTTCATTATTTCCGACGGAAAGAAACCGCTTGACCAATGCGGCGTCGTGCGGTTCCTTTTGCGGGACGGAAAGGTCTGGGCGGCGCAGGAAAGCACGCGCGTGATCAGAAAGGAAGGTGCGGGCATATGACGAATCGTGAACGGGCAATGGCGGTCCTGAACTATAAGGACTACGACAGGCTCCCGATCGTCCACTTTGGGTTTTGGCAGGAAACGCTGCAGAAATGGCATGCTGAAGGGCATATCGACGAAGACGAAGCGACGTACTGGAACGACGGCAACGAGTACGACATTTCCATAGCCTCAAAGCTCGGTTTTGACTTCAACTGGCAACCCCCGTTGTCGCTCAGCACGGCGCTGAAGCCGCCGTTCACGCTCGAGGTGGTCAAAGACCTCGGCAACGGAAAGAAGCACGTGCGGAATACGGACGGCGTCATTGTGCTCCGCGACGACAGGGTCGGGGAAACCATCAGCGCCGAGATAGACCACCTGCTCAAAGACAGGGCTTCATGGGAGGAGCACTACAAGCAGCGGCTGCAATACTCCGACAAGCGGGTTGATGTGAAGTTTCTGTCATCATACCCCGCGTATATTGAAGAGCTGGGTATGGACTCCCCAAACGGCGTGGTCATAGGCAGCCTCTACGGATATCTTCGTAACTGGATGGGATTTGAGGCTGTGGCTTGCCTTTACTATGAAGACGAAGATTTACTTGATGAGATGATCGTCACTTTGTCCGACCTGGTTTTCGACACCGCGAGAAGCGCCATGGAAGCCGCGAAAAATGCCGGCTATGCTTTTGATTACGCGCATTTTTGGGAGGATATATGCTTCAAAAACGGCCCGATGGTCGTCCCCGGGGTCTTTGCGGAAAAAGTCGGCCCGCACTATAAAAGGATCACTGATATGCTGAAAACATACGGCGTCAATATCGTTTCGCTGGACTGCGACGGCGTGATCGACACGCTGCTGCCGGTATGGCTTGAAAACGGCGTCAACACGATGTTCCCGATAGAAGTCGGCACATGGGGCGCGAGCATCGCCCCATGGCGCGAAAAATACGGCAGGGAACTGCGCGGCGTGGGAGGCATGAACAAGAATCTGTTCGCCCTGGACCAAACTGCCGTCGACAAGGAGGTCGAGAGGCTGAAGGAGCTCGTTGCTCCCGGCGGGTACATACCCTGCCCCGATCACCGTATACCGCCCGGGGCAAAATGGGAACTGGTGCAATATTATACAGAATCAATGCGAAAAGCGTTTGGAGGTTGAGTGAAATGCCGGAATATAAAATCACAAAAGCAAAAGAAACGATGACTTCCCGCGAACGGGTGATAAGGACTTTCAATTTTGAGAAGACAGACCGCGTAACTATAGGATACGAGTCAAACGCGCTGATCCATTATAAGCTTATACGCGCGCTTGGCGTTAAAGCGTCGGAACTGCCGCGGACGCTCGGAGTCGACTATATCGGCGCGAAGCCCTTGTATATCGGGAAAAAACTCTTTGACGAAGTCCCCGACCGAACCGTCAGCCGGGAGTTCGGTTTCCGCACGCGCTGGGTCGAAAACTCAAGCGGCGGAGGCTATGAAGATTATTGCGATTTCCCGCTGAAAGGCGCAAGCGACGAAGAGATAATCAATTTCCCGGTCCCCGACCCGGACGATTACGATTACGACGCCCTCGGGGCAAAGATCGCCGCAAACCGCGACCTCGCGATATACATAGGCGACCCGGGGTTTGGCGACGTCATCAACTCGACCGGGATGGTCATGAGCATGGAGGATGTTTTTATCAATCTCCAGCTGGAACATGAACCTACATTGGAATTCATACGCAAGCGCACGGATTTCTACATAGCCGTGCTGGAACGCATTCTGGCTAAGTACAAAGGCGAAATCGACTTTATGTGGATGGGCGAGGACCTGGGTACGCAGATCGCGCCGATAATAAGCATGGAAAAATACCGCAAAATCATCAAGCCAGTCCAAAAACGGTTCACAGACCTCGCGAAAGCCTACGAAGTCCCGACGCTGATACATACATGCGGCAGTTCGAGCTGGGCTTACGAGGACTTTATAGAGATCGGCATAAATGGCGTGGACACGCTTCAGCCCGAAGCCGCGAACATGAGCCCGCGATACCTGGCGGACCACTTCGGAGGCCGGCTGAACTTCCGCGGATGCATCTCCACAGCAGGCGCCCTCTCTTACGGCACTGCGGAGGAAGTAACGGACGTCTGCAAAGAGACGCTCGGGATTATGATGCCGCACAGAGGTTACCACTTCGCGCCGACGCACTGTATACAGGACAACACGCCTGTCGAAAACGCGGTCGCGATGTATCAGGCGGCGCATGATTTCGGGATGTACTGAGGGTATAGAGTATGAGATACGCGAATAAGCTGCGGGAAGGCGACGTTATCGGCGTATGCGCGCCGTCGTCAGGTATCGGCGCGGAGCAATATCAACAACTCGCGAAAGCCGAAGCAAACGTGCGCGGGCTGGGATACGGGATCGTAGAAACAGCTTCTGTCCGCAGCAACAGCAAATGCGTCAGCGCCGGCGCGGCGGATCGAGCGGACGAATTCATGAGCCTGTACGAGGACCCGGGCGTCGCCGCGATCATACCGCCGAGAGGCGGCGAGTTCCTCATGGATATGCTGCCGCATCTGGATTTCTCCCGTTTGTCAGGGCTCCCGCCGAAATGGGTGTGCGGCTATTCCGACATAACCACTTTGACATTCCCGCTTACAGTGCTCTGTGATATAGCCGCCGTGCACGGCTCGAATCTTATGAACATGGGGTTCCGGGTGATACACGAGTCGGACTTGGCGGCGTTCGAAGCTATGTCAAAACCGGAACTGACGCAAAAGAGTTCCGGTTTCTACGGCAGTTATTTACCCTGGGACGAAGACGCGGAGCTTGCTTATCTCCTCACTGAGAAAACAGTGTGCGAATCATTGGACGGCAGCGCCCGCCACGATTTCGAGGGGCGCATGGCAGGCGGATGTATGGATGTGCTGGGTAAACTCCTCGGGACGAAATACGCTCCTGTCCCGGAGTTTCTGGAAATGTACAGGAGCGACGGGTTCATATGGGCTCTTGAGAGCTGCGAAATGAACGCGGCGGATATTTACCGTACTTTGTGGCAAATGGGAGAGTGCGGATGGTTCGATCACTGCAACGGCATGATAATCGGCCGGCCCGCCGGTTACTCCGACCAGTTTGACTTCACTCTTCGCGACGCTTTGGAATGCGGGCCGGGGAGAATGGGCTTCCCGGTCATATACGGCGCCGACGTAGGACATGTCCCGCCGCAAACCCAAATCGTAAACGGCTCGTACGGGATCGTTGAATTCCGCGGTAGCGGGCTTACGATCCGGCAGGAAATGAGGGAGTAATGGAACAGAAAGCTGTGACAAACCGCGAAAGGATAAATAATATCCTCAACTTCAAGCCTGCCGACCGTATGCCCGAAATCGAACTGATGGAATGGTGGGACAAGACCATCACGCGCTGGAGCGGGGAGGGGCTTCCGGAAACGACCTGGCCTTTCCTCAATATCGTGCCTTACTGGGGCCTCGACTTACACCGCCAGTTCTGGGTTGTAAGCAGCAGTCCGGAACTGGGCAGTCATAAAATCAAAGAGATCAATGCCTACGTAAGGACACAAGAGGATTACGACAGGATACGCCCGTTCATATACCCGGAGGACGCGGTCCTTGACAACTGGATCGAAGACGAACTGCTGGAAATAAAGGCTTCGCACGACGCGGGGGACATAGCTGTGTGGATGACGCTTTACGGCTACTTCTGGTGGCCAAGGGTCCTTTTAGGGATAGAGCCGCACCTTTACTCCTTTTTCGAGCAGCCGGAACTGTATCATCGCATGTGCAAAGACCAGATGGAGTTTCAATTGCGGATAATCGAAGAGTTCTGTTCGGTGTTGAAACCGGACTTCGTGAGTATAGCCGAGGATATGTCGTACAACCAGGGCCCGATGATATCCGAAAAGATGTTCGACGAGTTCATCGCCCCGTATTATGCCGAAATCATCCCCGCGCTGCACAAACATGGGATGAAGGTCCTTGTAGATACCGACGGCGACGTGACGATGCTCGTACCGTGGCTGCTGAAAAGCGGCGTGGACGGCCTGCTGCCCATGGAGCGGCGGGCGGGCGTCGATGTATGCCGGCTGCGCGAACTGTACCCCGAAATGCTGATGATCGGGGGATTCGATAAAACTGTGATGCAAAAAGGCGAGGAAGCCATGCGCAAGGAGTTTGAGTATCTTGTCCCCGCGATGAAGAGCGGCGGCTTCATACCGTGCATTGACCACCAGACCCCGCCCGACGTCTCTATGGATAACTACAGGATCTACAGGAAGCTGCAGGAAGAGTTCTGCGGCAAATATCACCCTTGAGGAAAAATACAGGCAAGTGGTCATTTTGCCATGCTCCCGGGTCACCGCAACGAGAGTCGGCGTATGCAATGTTAGGGTTTGTAAGCTCGCCTTACAAACCCTAACATTCTTTCTGACACAATCAGAGACGCAATCAGAGACGCAATCAGAGACGCAATCAGACCGCTATTTCGAATTTTGCGATATAGTCTTCCTGAACGTCGAACGGCATATGCGTGAAGTAGGCGGAGAAGCCCGCGATGCGCACGATTAGGTCCTGATAGTCCTGCGGGTTCTTCTGCGCGGCGCGCATCACCGCAGTGTCCGCGATAGTAAAGCAGAACTGCAGCCCGCCCATATCGAAGTAGGACTCGATAAGCTCGCGGACCTTGGCGGTGGACTCCTCGTTCCTGACTGAGTTCGCGTCCATACGGATGTTTATAGCGCCGCCGCACCTGAGCTTGCTCCAAGGCATCTTCGAGACGCTCTTGACATACGAAAGCGGGCCGTTTTTCACGACGTCCTGCCGCGGGTCGTTCGCGGGAGACAGCGTCTCGCCTGTCTTTCTGCCGTCGGGCGTCGCCCACACACGTTTACCCGAGCCCACCCAGTACAGGTCCAGCCCGCCCGTGTTTATCGTTCCGTGATGAGGGCCTTCCTTTGAGTTCAGATAATCGACCGCGAGGTTTGTAAACCACGCCACCATGTTGTCAGGATCGTCAAGATCGTTGCCGTAGAAAGGGACCTCGTTGAGGATCCGCTGACGAAGAAGCTCATGACCTTCCCAGTTCGCGCAGAGCGCGTCATAAAGCTCGCGCGTTGAAACCGTTTTATCGTCAAAGCAGAGTTTCTTTATAACTGTCAGGCTGTCGCCAATGGTTCCGATAGCGTTTATCATATGACCCATGCCGGTGTATTTTGCCCCGCCCCATGTAACATCCTTGCCTGACTCCATGCATCCGTCCAGCATGACGGAGGCGGAAAGGCAGGGCCACGCGGCGTCAAACGTCAGCGCCGCGAACTGGTACATTCTGGCGCCGTAGTCGACGCTGTGCTTGATTTGCCGTTCATACTCTGCCTGTAGCTCCTCAAAAGTCTCGTATTCATACAGTTTCTTACATGGAAGCGAGCCCTGAGCGCCTGTCATTGGGTCTACGTTGCCGTGTATAACGGTGTTGAGCAGGCCGAGCAGGCTGCCCATGCCGCCGAACATCCCGCAGTTGGCGGACATAGACCATTCCATGCCGGTGATGCCCGGTTCTACGCAGCCAAAGACGCCGTATCTCCTGGCG
>Ga0082212_10003440_pt1 | contig 22467 bp, 16 predicted proteins | sample TergutNt197P3_FD_71548 | JGI IMG/M metagenome (GOLD analysis project Ga0082212, IMG submission 71548) | Neocapritermes taracua P3 segment gut microbial communities from Petit-Saut dam, French Guiana - Nt197 P3 | ecosystem: Host-associated > Arthropoda: Insects > Digestive system > Gut ...
TATTATTTTATTTTAATTTATTTTAATTTATTTTAATTTATTTTAATTTATTTTAATTTATTTTAATTTATTTTAATTTATTTTAATTTATTTTATTTTAATTTATTTTATTTTATTTTATTTTATTTCAATTTGATTATATCTTTTTAATATTTTTTATTATTTTTATCTAAAATTTTTTATAATAGAATATAAATATAATATATAAAATATAAATGAGTATAATATATAAAATATAGATTATTTTTATTTAAATTTTTTATATAAATATTTAATTAAACATTTTGTGATAATATGAAGAGATCTACCTTAATTACAATCATCATAGCTCTTATTTTAATTTTTGGAGCTTATTTATGGCTTATGTCTCAGATTAGTTTGGTTGAACCAGTTGGTAGGTTAACTATCACAAAGATTGGAAATCCAGACATGTTTCCAAATCATGGGAATGCAGAAGTATTAGGAGAATATGCAGCTAAAACTGGTTCAAGATGTGTACTTGTTGTTCATTATGGTGGAGATTCTAATTATCGTCAATTTGATCAAGAAAACTTCTTATCTCGAGAAGGTAGAGTCACAGTATTAGAGCTGGCATTTGTAGATCCATCTACTTATAAGACTTATGTGGATTGGGGTGAGGTAATCTACACATTTTTCTTTGGAATTCCTGAAGACAGATATACATATCGTGCAGATGGAATATCTTTCCAGACTCTAGATCAAGCTTTAAATTATATACATGATGAATCTAGTCGTCGTGGTCAAGAAGGACCAATTCCAATGTTTTATCATGGAACTGTAAGAGCTGGAGGTCCATATACCAATCCTGGCTGTGGTTTCCCACTTTTCACTCAAATCTCTTGGAAACAATATGGTCGACTTGGTGCATATTATTATATAATAAAAAGTTTTATTTGGCCATTTGTATCTAATAAGTATTATCCTTATCAAATTAGCCATTTATCTGATTTACAAAGATTGTATAATGAGGGTAGATTGGATTATACTTAATTTTTGATTTTATACTCAGATTGTTTATTGTTTCATTAAATTTTTAGTTTATTCTTTTTTAAGTAAAAATAATAAGTATTAATAAAAAATATGCCTAAAAAAATAAGCAAAAGTTTATATATAAAAATTTACATAATATATAATGAATTCGGGTAATGTCCCCTTAGAATACGTCACCGTATGGTGGCGACACTATTAAGTTAGTAAGAGGTCTTTGGGGTTCCGTTTCAATTTTTATTAGTTTTTTACAGCTTTTTATTATAATATAGTATATTACATTTACTTTTAATTCATCTAATTTACATAGATTTTTATGTTTGTTTTTAATTTTTTTAAGAATTTTCTTTAATTTTTCATATTCTTTTCTATCAACTAACATTACACAGATTAGAAGTAATTTGATCCATTTAGTCCTAAATCTCCACTTTCATCTAAGAAAAGAATTTCATTCATACTAACATATATTATTTTATTACTTATAAATATTATGCTTTTATAAAAAAGTAATATATTAATCTGAGAAAAAATAAAGAAAACTTCCTTTAAATAATAATTTTAAGATTATTAAAAACTCCTCACTTTTTTTCACTCTTGGGAAAAATTTATATACTATTTGTATCATATATAACAATATAAAATTTAGGTATTCCTAAAAATTATTTAATTAAATTATAATTTATATTATTTCATTAAAAAACATCATTATTACTTATAAAATAAGCATAATATTCATGTTAGTTATTATTTATTAATTATAATTATTAAAATTTCTTAAAAAAGAATGAGGGTGAACAATGGGTGATAAAAAAACTAATTCAATTAAAACATTAGATTTGCTAAAAAATGGGGAAAAAGGAAAGATAGTTTCATTTTCTAATGATGGAGACATTGATTTAAAAAGACATCTTTTAGGTATGGGGTTTGTAAAAGGGTCTGAAATAACTTTAGAAAAAGTAGCTCCATTAGGAGATCCAATTAAACTTCGAATAAAAGGTTATTCAATCTGTCTTAGAAAAAACGAAGCTGAAAATATAAAAGTTCAAATTGTTAATTAAGTTTAATATAAATATATTTTTAATTTTTAATATTTTTTATTTTTTTAATTTATTTTATTATATTTAATATAAAATATATAAAATATATAAAATTTTTAAATAATTATAATATTTTTTATTATATAAATTTATAAAATTTATTTATATCAATTTATAAAATTTATTTAATAAAATTATAAAATTTATTTATATAAAATTTAATCATAAAACAAATTACAATAGATTTATAATTATATAAAGTATATAACATACCCTAAATCATTATTAATATTAAATATCTAATATAAATCTAAATACAAACAAATTATTACTTTTTACCATTAATTATTATTCAAGGAAAAAACATGGCTGAAATTAAAATAGGATTAGCTGGAAATCCAAATGTAGGTAAAACTACATTGTTCAATGAACTTACAGGACTCCATCAACATGTTGGAAATTGGCCAGGAAAAACTGTGGAAAAAGCTGAAGGTCACTTTCACCATAACAACAACAAAATTGAAGTTATAGATTTACCTGGAAATTATGCTCTCAGTGCACACTCTATAGAAGAAATCGTTTCAAGAGATTTTATTGTAGATGAAAACTCAGATGTTATTGTAAATGTAATCGATGCAACAAACTTAGAGAGAAACTTATATCTAACTACACAAATGATGGAATTAGATGCAAACTTAGTTATAGCTTTAAACATGAATAAATTTGCTAAAAATAATGAATATATAATTAACATCAAAGAATTGTCTAATCTTTTAGGAATACCTATAGTGGAAATAGAAGCTCGTGACAATATAGGTACAGAAGATTTATTAATAGCTATTGAAGAGGCAGCTAAAAACCCTAAAAAATCAAGTGAAAAATTAGTCTATGGAAATGAACTTAAGAGCCATCTTGACGATATTAGAGAGCTAATTCGGGAAGATGAAGAATTTTCTAACTTACCTTCTTCTTGGGTAGCTATAAAGCTTCTTGAAGATGATGAGATAATTATAGAAAAGGCAAAAGAACTCCCCAATGCAGATGAAATATTTCAAGAAGTAAAAAAATTAAAAAAACATTTTATGGATGTTTTTAAAGAAACCTCAGAAGAGGTAATAGCTAACTATAGATACTCATTTATAGATGGTTTAGTTAAAGAAGCAGTAACAAAACCTGAAGTTGAAAAACTGTCAATGACTCAAAAAATTGATAACATTGTCACCAATAAATTTTTAGGTCTTCCAATATTTTTAATTGTAATGTGGGCAATGTTTCAAGTAACTTTTACAGTAGGAGGTCCTTTTCAATATCTTATTACCAAGGGGTTTGTTTTTTTAGGTAACACTTTACACAATATATTAGGAAATACTTGGCTTTCATCTCTATTGGTTGATGGAATAATTGGAGGAGTAGGTGGAATTTTAGTATTTATACCAATTATCTTTTTAATGTTTTTAATGATTAGTATTCTGGAGGATTCCGGATACCTTGCAAGAGCTGCATTTGTAATGGATAAGGTTATGCACACCTTAGTTGGTTTACATGGAAAAGCTTTTATTCCAATGATTTTAGGATTTGGTTGTGGTGTTCCAGCTATTATGGCTACAAGAACAATGGAACATGAACGTGATAGAATATTAACCATGATGATTATTCCATTTATGTCCTGTTCTGCTAGATTACCTGTTTATGCATTATTCGTTGCAGCATTTTTCACTGCCTATCAAGGAGAGGTAATATTTTCACTGTATCTTTTAGGTATTATAGTAGCTATTATAGTGGCAGCAATTCTTAAACGCACTGCATTTAAAGGAATGACTTCCCCTTTTGTTATGGAATTACCTTCATACAAGATACCTTCATTAAAAGGAATATTAATCCATACCTGGGAAAAAGGATATGGTTTTATTAAAAGAGCAGGAACTATAATTCTTTTAGCTTCTATAATCATATGGGTTTTAAGTAGCTTACCTATGGGAGTAGATTATGGTACACAAGAAAGTGTAACAGGCCAAATAGGCACTGCTATAGCTCCAATATTTGAACCCTTAGGTTTTGGTGAGTGGGAAGCATCTGCTTCACTAATTTTTGGAGTAGTAGCTAAAGAGATAGTTGTTGGAACATTTGGTTCGATATTCGGAGTTGGAGAAGATGGTTTAGCTGTCCATCAAGAGATTCATAAACTTTTCACACCACTTTCAGCTTATAGCTTTATGGTTTTTGTATTACTGTATGTGCCTTGTTTTGCAGCTATAGCTACCGTAAGGTCTGAAACTAGATCTTGGAAATGGCCAGTATTTATGGTATCTATTACTACAATAACTGCATATATTGTGGCTTTTATTACCTATCAAGGAGGACTTCTTTTAGGTTTTGGTTGATTTATTAGCTATTAATTTTAGCTATTAATTTTAGCTATTAATTTTAGCTATTAATTTTAGCTATTAATTTTTGGTTTAGCTATTAATTTTAGCTATTAATTTAAGTATATCCTATTAAAACAGGTGAAAAATTGCAATGTAGAATGTGTGGTTATGAGTTTGATGAAAAGGTAGTTGGTAAGAACTGTCAAGGTTGTGGAAAAAAAGAGTGTCAAACAGTTCATTGCCCTAACTGTGGTTTTGGAAATTCTCCTGAATTTGAGGAAGAATTTGAATTTGTAAAGTCATTAAAAAAGAAGTTTAGCTTGAATAATGCTAATGATTAATATATTATAGTGTTTCTATTTTTTGTTGGTTCTTATTAGCTATTTATTTATTATTTCATATTAGATTTATAGGATATTATTTTATTATTTTTTTTATAATCATAATTTTTTTATAAAATAAAATTATTTTCAATTTGAATCAAATAAATCATATAAAAAAATTATAAATAAATATATTATATATTTTATTAAAAGCTTTATTTTAAATATATAAATAAATTTAATGAAGATATTGATTTTTAACAATAAATAATTCTTAAAATTAAAATTATTAGAAATTAAATGTTAATATGAATAAAATGTTATAATTTAAATTTAATCTTTTTAAGATGAGAAAAATTATTTTTTTAAATAAAAACTGATACATGTATATATTTTTTATAAACTTCCTATCTTTTAGAAAAGTTTTATTTTTAAAAAATAGTTATTTTCATATAAAACTACTTTTCCTAAATGATAGAGATTTATTATTTCTTTTTTAGGACTATTCTTTTAAAATAATAAATTTTAATATAGAAAATAGAGTTAAATAATTTAAAACACTCTTTTAAATATTTTTAAATTATTTTAATTATTTAATTTTTTTAGATAAATATTTATATAATGACCTACATATATTAGTTCATCTTTTTTATTATTGAATGGTAAATTAAAATCATAATAGATATATTATGGAATGGGTGAATAAGAATATAATAGATATTTGATAAATTTATTATGGGGGACATATCAATATTGTCATGATTTTATCATGTGTGATAAACTATAATATGTTATATATTATATTTAAGAGTCTATTATCATTAAGATTTTTTTGAAAATATATTTTTTTTATTAATGATAAAAAAACCTTTTTAGCTTAGAGAATATTCTGTAAAGATTCAATAGCTATTGGAGGTTTTTCTATGATTAATAAAGAAGATAAAAAACATTTTATTTTATGTTTTTTATATTATTCAATGTTAATCTAATAATAATGATAAATTTTTTACTAAATTGCACCTTTTTAATCTATATTAATATCTATTAATGATATTTTTTTTAGATTATTATTGAGTGAATATTCGTTTAATACAAATGTTTCAGTGTGATTTATGTTAAAAAATCATTATATCTTATATTTTAATTAATTAATTGTAAAAGGAGGTGAAAAAACGTGAAAAAAGTTAATTATGAGAGAACATTAATGTCCACGTTTTTGCTGGTTATAGCTATTTTAATTCTTGCTTGTAGTATACAAGGAATTTTTGCAGCTGATTTAACTTCTGGTGATTCTGATGGAACTGATGATGGTGCTTCGCTTAATCTTTTAGCTAATGAGGATATTAATTTTGCTATTGAGAAAACAGCTAGTGTTTCTGAGGTTGGTATAAATCATACTTTTAATTACACTATTAAAGTGACTAATACAGGAGATACTAAAGCTGTTGATGTAAAGGTTTTTGACCCTCTAGATGACCGTCTAATTTATCTTGGATGTTCTTGGGATTATGAACTTTGGAATGCCGATGCTATTTCGAAGTTTCCTGATGATGAAGAGTTACATACATGGAAATTACCAGATTTAGAAGTTGGTCAAAGTATTGAGTTTAACATTGCTGTTCAGGTTAAACATACTAATAATGGCACTCCTATTTTTAATCAGGCTACTGCTTATACTGGTTTTGATTCTGATGGAGGTGCAGTTTCTGATGAAGTTAAAGTTGATTTGATTCTTCATTATGTCTCTGAAAATTATAATGTGACTATTAATAAGACAGTTAATACTACTCGAGGAGTAGTTGGTGAAGTGTTTACTTACACTATTACTGTTTTTAATAATGGTGACGAAACTATTCATGATGTTTGGGTATATGATATTTTGGATCCTCATCTGATATATGTTAATTCTACTCTTAGTCCTAATGACCATATGTATGATAATCTTAATAGAATACATAGTTGGCGTTTGCCAGATATAGATCCTGGTAAAAATGTTTCATTTAATGTAACTGTTAATGCCACACAAGAAGGAGTATATAATAATACTGCTTATGTCTATTATAGGGAATCGGATATTATTGAACAGTCTTCTACTAACAATACTATTGAGATTTTCTTTGGACATATAAATGTTCTTTATCTAAATAAGACTGTTGATAAATCTACTGCTAAAAATGGAGATACATTAACTTATACTATTACTGTATTTAATGATGGTACTCGTGACCTTACTAATGTTCATATTTATGAAAATGGCTGGAATTGGGCTGTCTTGCCTGAGGGACCTAATGATTATTATATAGCATCTTATGGAGATTTTGATGGTTTTGATTGGGATATTGGTACACTAACTCCTGGTCAAAGTGCAACTTTAACTATAATTGCTAGAATTGGGGAGAGTATGCCATGGGATGATAATTATTTAGTTAATAGTGTTACAGCTGAAGCTGATACTCCTAATGGTCCGATAAATAATGAGTCTTCTGTTTCGACTGAAGTTTTTCCTGATATTAAACTTGCAATTGATAAGATACCTAATTTGTCTGAAGATCCTCTAAAAGCAGGTGGTTATTTAAATTATACTATTATTGTAACCAATTATGGATTGGATATGGCTGAACAAGTGAAAGTTTATGATACTCTTGATCCTCTTCTTAATTTCGATAGTTGTGATTTTTATGGAGATCCTGACTGTTCTTTTTCTATATCAGAGGATGGTCGTCGTATTCAAATCGATTTAGGCACAATCGAGGGTTGTAATTATAATAATGGAGATATACCTTTTAGTAAAAGTTTTACTTTAACTGTTAAAATTGCTGAAAATGCTCCTAGTGGATATATTTATAATTATGCTACTGTAGAAGCTTCTGATTTTGAGGGTAACACTTCTGAACCAGTTTCTGTTTATGTTGAGGAACATGTTCCTGAAGCAAATCTTCAGATTACTAAGAGTGTTAGTTCAGGTAATGCATATACTGGTGGTACTTTAGTTTATACTTTTTATGTATATAATTATGGTCCTGATGAAGCTACTAATGTTAGGGTTTATGATGAACTTGATTATCGTCTTAGTTATTATGGGGAATGTTCTGGTGCTACTTATGAAGGTATGTTTGGAAATGCTCATGTTTGGAACTTAGGTCCTATACCTAAGGATGAAGGTAAAGGTTTTGAGATAACTGTTCATGTTAATAGTGTTGGTGATAAATCGAATATTGAAAATTTTGCTTCTGCAAAATCTGATGAAAGTGATGAAGTTTGGACTGATGAAGGTACTTCTACTGAAGTTGAAGTTAATGTTAATCTTCAGATTGTTAAGGCGCTTGATGTTTCTAGTAATGATCCTGCTACTCTTTGGGAGGTTTTAACTTATGTTATTACTATAACTAATTTAGGTGCTGATGCAGCTAATGGTGTTGTGGTTTATGATGTTTTAGATTCTAATCTTGATATTACTTCTGAATCACTTGCTGATGGATGGTATAAGATTAGTGATAATACTTATGCTCGTGATATAAGTGATCCTATAGTGGGTAATGATTTTGTTACTGTTAATATTTCAGCTACTGTTATGAGTGTTCCTGATAGTGGGGTTGTTGAAAATTATGCTATTGTATATTCTACTGAAACTCCAGAGGGTAATACTTCTAATACTGTTGTGACTAATGTTGAAGAGCCTTATACTGAGCCTGATGTTAATCTTCAGATTGTTAAGGCGCTTGATGTTTCTAGTAATGATCCTGCTACTCTTTGGGAGGTTTTAACTTATGTTATTACTATAACTAATTTAGGTGCTGATGCAGCTAATGGTGTTGTGGTTTATGATGTTTTAGATTCTAATCTTGATATTACTTCTGAATCACTTGCTGATGGATGGTATAAGATTAGTGATAATACTTATGCTCGTGATATAAGTGATCCTATAGTGGGTAATGATTTTGTTACTGTTAATATTTCAGCTACTGTTATGAGTGTTCCTGATAGTGGGGTTGTTGAAAATTATGCTATTGTATATTCTACTGAAACTCCAGAGGGTAATACTTCTAATACTGTTGTGACTAATGTTGAAGAGCCTATTGCTCAATATGTTGATTTGAACATAGTAAAATCAGTTGATATTACTGCTAATGCTGCTCTTGATGATATTTTAACTTATACTTTTAATGTGACTAATAATGGTAATGTTATTGCTAATTATGTCATGGTTTATGATGTCTTTGACGATCGTCTTGAGTATAAGGAAACTCTTACAGAGGGTGTTGTTCATCAAGATGATTCTAGTGATAACCATCATAGCTGGCAAATAGAATCTATAGGTGCTGGTGAAAGTTTTATTTTCAGTATAACTGTCCAAATTACTGAGATTGGTGATAGTAGCCCTATTTATAATAATGCTACAGTTAATTGTCGTGAATCTCAAGAAGATGTATGGTCTAATACTGTCGAAACTACTTTTACTGAAAGTATGGATGAAGATTTTGTCAATGTTACTATTAATAAGGATGTAAATGTTACTGAGAATGATATTCTTTCTAGTGGAGATTTACTAACTTATACTATTACTGTGACTAACGATGGTTCTTTAGATGCTACTAATGTTACTGTTATTGATAATCTTGATTATACTCACTTTAAGTATATAAATTCTACAGCTACTGTTGGAACTTATAATAATACTTCAGGTATATGGTATATTGGATTATTAGGCGTTGATGTTGAAGCTGTTTTAAATATTTATGTGCAGATTATAAAATCTGGTGAAGCTATTGTTAATGTTGCAAATGTTACTACTACTGAAGATAATATTGGTAAAAATTCAAGTGATGTTAAAATTAATGTTGAACCTTTAGTTATTCTTGATATTATCAAAGAAGTAAATGCAACTACTGCAGCTGTTGGTAACAATTTAACCTACACAATTACTGTGTTTAATAATGGGTTTGATGATTCTGAGAATGTTATAGTTTATGATATTCTTGATGATAATCTTAAATACATTAGTTCAAGTATTGAAAGACGTTCTGGTGATGACAATTACTGTGTATGGGAATTAGGTACAATTGAAGCTGGTAAAAATGTTTCATTCCAAGTTATTGTTTCTATAATTGATGGAAATATTGGAGATACCATTTCTAACTTTGCATTTATCCGTGATGATCATGAGCAAACAATTGATTCTGATCCTGTTGTAACTGAAATTGTTGGAAGTGTTAATTTAACACTTAATAAAACAGTTAATGCTACAAAAGTTCTTATCGGTGATATGTTACAATATACTATTACTGTAACTAATACTGGTACTGATACAGCAAGAAATGTTACTGTTATTGAAAACTTACCTAAAGAACTTGTATATTCAAGCTATATTACTAATAATGGTACTTTTAATTCAAGTACTGGTTATTGGAATGTAGGTAATATAATTAGTGGTGCAACTGCTGTTCTTTATGTGAATGTCATTGTAAATGCTACTGGTAATATTACTAATCGGGTTACTGTTGAAAGTTATGATATTAATATTGGAGATAGTGGAGAGAATTCTCTTGTCTTGATTGAAGTTGGAGAAAGTAATCCTCCTGATGTTTCTGATTTAACTAATGAAACTGATGATGTTCATGATGCAGAATCTGATGATTCTGGTAATGAAAATCTTATCAATGATGATCCTGATAATGGTAATGGTAATAATGGTAATAATAGTAATTCTGGAAATCGTGCTGGTGCTTCTATGAAGAATACTGGTATTCCTGTTGCATTTGTTGTTATAGTGTTATTCCTGTCTAGTTTAGTTATCAACTCTCGGAAGAATAAGAAGTAATTTAATGAATACTTTATTTAAAAGATGATTTCTTTATGAAATCTTCTTATTTATTTTTTTATAAATTTATATATTTTTCTTTATTTTTAATTTCTATTTTAATTAGTTTTATTTTTATTATAATTTTATACATTTTTTTTAAAACTTATTTTTATTTAATATATACAAGTATGATTAAATTTAGAGTATATTATAGTTTTTTTTTAAAAAGAATATACAATAGGCTATTAAAGATTTTTTAATAATTTCAATATTTAACAAACTTTATTAATTAAATTATTCTATTTAATTATTAAAGGAACAATAAAATGTTAGAAATTATACCAGTATTAGATTTAATGAATTCCATAGCTGTCTGTGGAATGAGTGGAAATAGAGAAACTTACAAACCTCTCTCTTCAATATATGCTCCAAATAGTGATCCATTTTTAATAGCTAACAACCTAAAAATCAATGGTGCAAAAGAGATTTATATAGCTGATTTAGATTTAATAGAAAAAAAAGGACATAACTTAGACAAAATTAAAATGATTAACAATATATTACCAATTATTTTAGACAGTGGTATTAGGGATATTAAGTCCTTTGAATTCTTCCTTGATTATGCTTATAAATTGATTATAGCTACTGAAACCATTGAATCTATTGAAGAAATTTATAAAATATTTGATAAATTTCCAAAACAAAGAATAGTACTTAGCATAGATATAAAAGATGATAAAATTTACTCTAATAATTTCGATATTTCTCTAGATAATTTTAAAAAAGAACTAATAAACTTAAATCCTGGTGAAATAATTTTACTTGATATTTCAAAAGTTGGAACTAATTCTGGATTTAATTTAGATTTAATAGCTGAATTTTCTGAATTTAATGATAAACTAATTCTTGGTGGAGGAATAAATAGAGAAGAAATAGCTAAATTATCTAATTTAGGTATTAAAAAAGCCTTGATAGGGTCTGCTCTTCATAGTGGAGAAATTAGTTTAGGGTTTAGATAATTCAATGAAAATTTTATTAATTAATTTTAATTTTTAAATATAAAGAATAAGTTTTATTTAATTTTTATAAATTATAGAATAAGTTTTTATTTAATTTTTATAAATTATAGAATAAGTTTTATTTTAATTTTTATAAATTATAGAATAAGTTTTATTTTAATTTTTATAAATTATAGAATAAGTTCTAATTTTTTTATAATAAATATATAATAATAATTTATATTATAAAATAAGATTTAACACTATAAAAGGAAGGATACATCCTAAAACAAATATTCCTATTCCAACTAAAGTTACTTGTTGTTCTTCATCCATAACTCCTGCAATAAAAATCATGACTCCGAAAAATCCTAAAACTGCAGGTAAGATATGTGAAAATAATAATGTTCCTGTTGCCATTTTATCACGTATTAATTATATAGCTATAATTTATATAGTATATAAATATTTATTTTATATATATTAAATAGTTTTCTAATTTCTATCTTTTTTTAATTTTTATTTAAATTGTTTCAATTTTTTAACTTTATTTATAAAGTATCAATTTTTTAATATTATTTAAGATCAATAAAAGAATTCCATATATTAAATGAAAAATTTATTACATTAAATTAAAAAATTTTATTAGAAACTTTTATAATAAAATAAGAAAATAATTATATTAATATATAATATAAATTTTACTTATATATTTAAAATTATTTAAATTTATTATTATAGGAGAATATTTTATGGAAAAAGGAACTGATGTTTTAAAAGAAGGATTTGCAAAGATGACTAAAGGTGGAGTTATAATGGATGTTGTTAATGCTACTGAAGCTGTAATAGCTGAAGATGCTGGAGCAGTAGCTGTTATGGCTCTTGAAAAAGTACCTGCAGATATTAGAGCTTCTGGAGGAGTAGCTAGAATGGCTGATCCAAATAAAGTTTCAGAAATTGTAGATGCGGTTTCAATACCAGTTATGGCAAAAGCAAGAATTGGTCATATAGCTGAAGCTCAGATTTTAGAAACTCTTGGTGTAGATATGATAGATGAAAGTGAAGTACTTACACCTGCTGATGAAGAATATCATATTAACAAAAAAGAATTCACAATACCTTTTGTATGTGGTTGTAGAAATTTAGGAGAAGCTTTACGTAGAATTGATGAAGGAGCTGCAATGCTTCGTACCAAAGGTGAACCAGGTACAGGAAATATCGTTGAAGCAGTTCGCCATATGAGAATGGTAACTTCTGAAATTCGTGAAATTGTTTCTAAAAATGAAGAAGAACTAAGAAACTTTGCAAGATTTATAGAAGCTCCTTTCCCACTTGTAAAAGAAGTAGCTAAATTAGGTAAATTACCAGTTGTAAATTTTGCAGCAGGTGGTGTAGCTACTCCAGCAGATGCTTCTTTAATGATGCAGTTAGGTGCAGATGGCGTCTTCGTTGGTTCTGGAATATTTAAGTCTGAAAACCCTGAAGAATTCGCAAAAGCTATTGTTGAAGCCACAGCTAATTTCGATAAGCCAGAAGTTTTAGCCGATGTTTCCAGAGGTTTAGGAAAAGCTATGAAAGGAGTCGAAATCTCAGAAATAGCTGAAAACGATCGTATGCAAGAAAGAGGTTGGTAAAGGGTTAATTTTTTAATTTAAGTTATTTTTTTCTTTATTTTTTACTATTTTTTTCTTTATTTTTTACTATTTTTTTCTTTATTTTTTACTATTTTTTTCTTTATTTTTTACTATTTTTTTCTTTATTTTTTACTATTTTTTTTATAATAGTTATTTTTCATTTAAATTTCCAAAAAATTCTTATTTTTGATAACAACCTGTTATTATATATTTTTAGAGAACTATATTTCGAAAGATTTAAATATAATGATTTTTTAATCTTTTTTATATAGGATTAGTATTGATTAAAACAAATATTATTTTTTTAAACACCATTTCAAATTATGGAATGCCTATCAAAATGTAAACATATTAATAATTGATAAAAAAAGGATGTGAAACAATATGTTAAACAAGAAGAAAATATTATTGTTAACTATGATACTTGTTGTTGCCTTAACAATTTGCATATCTCCTGGATTTGCAGTTACAAAAACAACAGGGAAGTTATACTTTGATACTAAAAAAGAAGGAAACCCAGTAGCTAAAAAAGTAGGATCTCAACATCAAGATAGGATTGAATTATATTATAATGTAAAATGGTTTGATACTCCTCCAAAAATACAAACCTTTATCATATTAGGGGAAGCTAATGGAGAAGAAACAAAATATCAATTGAAAAGTGCTAAGGTTACTTATATTAAAAAAATAGGGTCTAAAAACTATTATAGTACTAAAATATTCAAACCCAAAGGTAAAAAACAAGGTTTTGTTGAATATAAAGCTAAAAATGGTTATAAACCATACTATGCAATAATAACATATACAGATATAGGAAAAACTCAAAAAATGTATTTTAACACTAAAAAAGATGGAGCATCTGTATCTAAAAAAATATTTGGTTTTTATCCCTCACCTAGAAAGATTCAATTACAATATAATGTAGTTTCTGATTTAAATTCCAAAAAAATTCAAACATATATAATTGCAAAACAACCTTCTTATACTTCAACAAGAATTAAACTAGTAAATGCAAAAGTTACCTTCATTAAAAAGGTAGGGTCTAAAAATAAATACATGATGAAAACATTTAAACCTAAAAATGGAAAAATTAGCTATAATGATAATAGTGGTTACAAACCATACTATGCAGAAATAACTTATAAATGGTTTTATAAAAGATCAAAAAGTTAAATAAGAAATAATAAAGTTAAATAAGAAATAATAAAGTTAAATAAGAAATAATAAAGTTAAATAAGAAATAATAAAGTTAAATAAGAAATAATAAAGTTAAATAAGAAATATTTGCTAATGTTAAAATTTTGATATTCTATTAAATATAATATAATTTATTATTATCCCTTTATCTTAAATAGGATATAATTTACAAATTGGATAATTTTTAAATATATGAGGATATTTAAATATTGATACTGCAAAATTTTACCATTACAACTTTAGTTTAAGTTATAAAGGATTTGATAAAAATGAATAAAAAGAAAATAATAATATTGGCAATACTGTTTGTAGCTGTGGCAGGATTTGCATTAGCACCTGCAAGTGCAGCTACAAAAACATATAAGACAGGTAAACTTTATTTTAAACAAGAGTCCGATAAAAGACATTCTGTAACTCCTGTTAAAAAAATAAACAAAAATAGTGAGATTTCTGCATTTTATGTTTATCCTAAAGGAGATTCCCAATATTCACGAAATACGGTGTATGTTAGAACTAACAAAAATATGGGTGAGATATCTGACTACAGAGCCATTAAATTAGTAATTAATTTTAAAAAGAAAGTAAATGGTAAAAAGTACTATTCTACAAGAACATTTAAAGGTAGTAAAGTTAAAAATAATCGGTTTAGTTATGTACCAAAGAATAATTTTAAGCCAAATTATTGTATTGTTTATTATAAAAAAATGAAATAAGTAGGTTAAATAAATAATTTGTTTTTTTATTTTTTATATATTTTTTTTATTTTTATTTTAATATATACAAGTATATGAATATATAAAATATTTGTAAAAAGTATATATTTTTATAAAAAAGTATATATATTATAATAAATAATATTAGTAATGCATATTATGCATAACAGATTAATTTCAAGTTGTTTTTAGGATTCAGAAACAAGAAAAAGTGACAATTCAGAGACAATTTGATTAAATTACTTGGATTTAATTATTGTCATCAAATATTTATTATTTGATGCTTTTGTTAACATGTAAAGGTTTGACGAGAATTTTTAAATGAAGCAAAAAGTAATGGATTTCTCTCAACTGTTATTTTGGACGGATTTTAAATTATTCTCTAAAAACTGAATTTAATATGCATTTTTTTATTTTTTAAATTTTTATTTTTGATTTCATATATTGCTTTTAATATAATTTCTATAAAATTTTTAAAATAGCAGTTATATCTGTAACTTTTTATAAAAGAATTTTTAAAAATGATATTTTAATATATAATTATTGTAACTAAAATTTTTGTTGATTATCCTTTTTCAATGGATTTAATCAATTTTTTAGCTATATCACTATACTTTTTATACTCCTGAGCAATAGCTATTCTTTCAATAGCTTCTAAGTTTCTTACCATAGTATCTAACCAAGAAAAAACATCTCCAGGATAAGTTTGAATTTGATAATTTTTAAATAATTTTCTTGATATATCTATTGGATCTTTTTTATTTAGTCTCTCTTTTACTATAAAGTAAGAAATTCCTTTTTGAAGACAATTGCAAAATGGTTTATCTTTACATTCACATCTTAAAAAGTCAATTTGTATTTTTAGTAAAACATCTTGGAATTTTTTATCTAACTTTTCAATCAATTCTCCTGAGGAAATAATGTCTAAAGTTGATTCTGAAAATAATTTAGTTGAAAAACTTCTTTTTAAAATATCTACAATTTGTTTATGTAGAACTGGAGAAAGATATGCATTTTCTAAGTATTCTAATTCTATAGCCATATTGATTATTTGAGAGTCTAAACTCTCTTTAATATCTTTTTTCTCTTGATTATTTTCCAATTTCTTATTTTTCTCTTGATTATTTTTCAATTCATTATTTTTCTTTTGATTATTTTCCAATTTCTTACTTTTCTTTTGATTATTTTTCAATTTTTTGCTTTCTTTTTCATTTCTTTCAATACTTTTCAATGAATTTTTTATATATTCTCCCTCATCAACTGATAAAAAAGACATTGAAACAGCTATTCCATATTTTGTTGGAAATATCATTTCTTCGTTGTCATCCTTTAAAACATTAATTAGCTTCCTCTCGTAAAGTTCATCTATAGCCATATCTATATCCATAGGTACTTGGATGCTTTTATAAAAACTGTCTAATTCTTCTGTGTTTTTTATAGTTTCTGATGAGATATCAGCTAAAAGTTGTTCTAGGAACCTTTCTTGATTATAATTGACATGAACTCTTTCAACATCACTTTCAAGAAGTGAAATAGCTACTGATTCTTCACTTTCATCATCAAATTTACTTCCTATTTCAGGGATTAGATAAACGATTCCTCGGTCATGATAGCTAGGTCTACCTGCTCTTCCAAGCATTTGTGAAAATTCATTTGGAGAGATCCATTTATTTCCCATAAGAAGTGTTTCAAATATTACTTGTGAAGCTGGAAAATCCACTCCTGCTGCAAGTGCGGCTGTGGTTACCACAGTTGTTATTTTTCCTTTTTCAAAGTCTTTTTCAATTTTTTCTTTTTTAAAGTAGGATAATCCTGCATGGTAAGCTGCAACACTAATTCCCTTTCTATTTAGATAATCAGCTATTTGATGGGTTTTTCGTCGGGAATTAGTAAAAACTATAGTTTGTCCTAAAATTCCTTTTGAAGATTTTATATGATGTTCTTTTAATATTAATTTTTTAATTAGGTTTCTTTTTTGCATTTCTCCTTTTACAAAAACAAGATATCTCTCAAGAGGGACTGGACGTTGATTGTATTGAACTAAATTCATTTTAAAGTTTTCTCCAATAGCTTGAGGATTTTTAATTGTAGCTGACAAACCAATAATTTGAGCTTGGGGATAAATATATTCCAGTCTATTGATTAAACCATTTAACCTTGTTCCTCTTACTTCATCATCTAAAGTATGAATTTCATCTATTAACACAGTTCCTAAGTTCCTTAAATCATTTGATTTACCACTCCTCAAGAGAAAATCCATGCCTTCATATGTTCCAACTATTATGTCACTATCTTTAACATTAGACTCTGGTAGTTTCAACTCTTCTTTTGCATTTATTCTATTTGTTCCTACTTTAAGTGCGACTTTAAGTCCTAATTTTTCATATTTTTTCTTAAAGTCCCTATATTTTTGATTAGCTAATGCTACAAGTGGAGTTAAGAAAATAAATTTTTCTCCTTCCATTGCTTTTGGAATACCTGCCAACTCACCAACAAGAGTTTTCCCACTTCCAGTAGCTGAAACAACAAGAAGATTTTTACCTTTTAACAATCCTTCTTTAATTGCTAAGTATTGAACAGGAAGAAGGAAAGTATTGTTATCTTTATCAAGAATTTCTTTAAAATTTTTATCTATTTTAAGTCTACTTATGGGAATTTGAGGAAGTTTAGATTTAGCTACTTTAACTTTATCAAATAGTGTTAAATTTTGATTTTTTATTGGGTCAAATTTAGAACTCATCATATCTAATACTTCATTAAGATTTCCTGTTTTTTCTAAAGCTTTTTTAAATATTTTATATACTTTTTTATCATAACCATTAAGTTTTAATTCTCTTTTTATTGTATCTTCAGCACATCTTTTACAGATGTCTTGATTATGATAGCTATAGCTAAATTCAGGTTTTAAAATTGTTATATTTCCATCAAGTACACAATGTTGGCAAATATTTGTAAAACGAACTTTGATATCATTAGATTTGAGAAATTCTTCAATCTTTTTACTTTTAAAAGTTAAAAACACAGCTTGACTTTTAAGAAGTTTAATAGCTTCACTTGGAGGTGTTAATTTATCTTCTGCCTCAAATCTAATTATAAATTTATTGATAGCTATTCCTTTTGATGATTCTTTAAATTTAATAATCCCCATATATTCAGGATTTCTTTTTGTATTTAAAGCTCCTTTAGGACTTCCAATAGGATATAATTCTAATGATTTTTTTGTTTTTTTAAGAATTATCATTATATTTAAATTTGTTTTTATTATTAATAAAATTAAGGAATGATTTATTTTTCGGGTTTTTATATACTTTTTATTTATTTAAGAATTTTTGTTAATTTTATATATTTTTATATAAATTTTGTTAATTTTTTTATACTTTTATATAAATTTTTTATAATTTTTATATAAATTTATAAATTTTTCAATAATTTTTTTATAATTTTTTTATAATTTTTTTATACTTTTATATAATTTTTTTATAATTTTTTATAATTTTTTATATATTTAATAATTTTTATTATATTATAAATATTTTTTAAAGAATTTTCTTTAATATATTATAATATATATAAAATTCATATATCTTGAAAGAATTGCATATATTATAATAAAATTATAGAAATTTAGAATTATTTTTAGTATATAAATATAAATAATATAATAACATAATAAATTATATTTATATTGGTGAAAAAATGAATCCAGTTAAAATTGCAAATCTTATGGTTATATTTTGTATAGCTATACTTGCTTTTGGTGCAAGTTATGGAGTGTCTTCTGTTACAGATGGAGATTATTTACTAACAATGCTTAACATAACTCTTAATGAAACTCCTAAATTAGCTGCTGTTAATGAAGGAAATTTTACACCAATGTGGATAAATCAAGTTGTAATAATAGTTAATGATACAAATGAAACAAATGAAACAAATGTTACAACCAATAAAACCATTAGAAATGAAACTGTTATTAACAATACTGTGCTTAATAGGTCTAATTGATAGAGAATAGAATTAATGGTTTAAAGAATTAAAAATTAATATTTATATTATATTTGTTGTATTATAAACTATTGTTTACAAGTTTTTACTGTAATAATTATTTGGAGGATATTTATGCCTAAAAAGAATGAAATTGGAGATAAAATAAAAGAGTTAAGAGACTCTAATCAAATAACAATAGAAGTTTTAGCAGATGAAAGTAATATCGATATAGATCTTATGAAAAGTATTGAAGAGGGTCAAGTTGTTCCTTCTTTAACCCCACTTACTAAGATAGCTAGAGCTTTAGGTGTTCGTCTTGGAACTTTTCTAGATGATGCTCCTCATAATGATCCTCTTATTGTTAGACAAGGACGAAGTGACCAAGTTGTTTATTTTTCAGGTGAAGAAAATAAAACCGATGTTAGTACTTTAGAATTCTTTTCATTAGGTGCTGGCAAAAATGATAGAAACATGGAACCTTTCATAATCAATGTTTATGCACATGATGGAGATTTTGAACTTTCATCACATGAAGGAGAAGAATTTGTTTATGTTCTTGAAGGAGAGATTGAAATTGCATATGGTCAAGAAAGCCATATTTTAAGTGAAGGAGATAGTATTTATTATAACTCTATTATTCCTCACCATTTACATTCTCACAATGGAAAAGATTCTAAGATATTAGCTATAATTTATACACCTTATTAAATTATTTTATAAATTTTTATAAAGTTTTTATAAAGTTTTTATAATTTTTTTATAAAGTTTTTATAAAGTTTTTATAATTTTTTTATAAAGTTTTTATAATTTTTTTATAATTTTTTTATAAATTTTTTATAATTTTTTATAAAGTTTTATTAAAGTTTTTATAAATTTTTTATAATTTTTTTTATAAAGTTTTTATAAAGTTTTTATAAATTTTTATAAATTTTATTTAATTAAGTGTTTTTAAAAAGATTTTTATTTAATTCATCAATATCTTTAATTTATCAATTTATTTTAAATTTGATTATTTATAGTGATAACAATGTTTATAGATTATGTAACTCCAAGATTTGGAAATACCGATGGCTTAAAACATATTAATAATACTGTTGTAGCTGATTGGTTTGAGATGGGAAGGAATGGTGTTTTTAGATTTTTCACTCCAGATTTGGATCTTAGCTATGAAAAGTGGAAACTTATAATGGTTAGAACAGAATTTGATTTTGTTTCTCAGATGTTTCTTGGAGAAGATGTTGAAATAAGAACATATATTCTTAAAATTGGCAATTCTTCTTTTACAATTGGTCATGAGGCATGGCAGTTTGAAGAACTAAAATCAAAAGGAAAGGCAGTTATTGTTCATTATGATTTTATTGAACAAAAGTCTAAACCTATTCCTGATGAAATTAAAGAAAAATTAGTTGAACATCTAAGGGACGAAAAAGATATTGGAAATCCATAAGATTTGTTAATAATTACAAAATATTAATTATAATATAATATGAGGAAATAGTAGGAGAGTGTGATTAATGGTTTTTTCTGAAGAAACTATTGGGGAATTTTTTGAAAGAGAAGTTGAAGCTCAGGGTGATCGTGAATTCATGGTTTATCCAGATAGGGATTTAAGATTCACATATCGAGAATTTAATGAAAGAGTTAACATGTTAGCTAAAGGGCTTCTTTCTATTGGACTTAAAAAAGGAGATCATTTTGGTATTTGGGCAAAAAATGTTCCAGATTGGTTAACATTTTTGTTTGCAACAGCTAAAATTGGTGTTGTTCTTGTAACTGTAAATACTGCATATAAAAATCATGAATTAGATTATATTTTAAAACAATCTGATATGAAAGCTTTAGCTATTATCGATTGTTTTAAAGATACTAACTATGTAAAAATTGTCAATGAGTTAATTCCTGAACTTAAAAGTCAACCTAGAGGGAAATTAAATAGTGAAGAATATCCTAAACTTGAAAGTGTGATTTATATTGGTCAAGAGAAACATAGAGGAATGTATAATACCTATGAATTAATGCTTCTTGGAGAACATCAAAGTGATGATGAATTAAATAAAATTAAAGCTACTTTAAGTAATGAAGATGTTATAAATATGCAATATACTTCTGGAACCACTGGTTTTCCTAAAGGTGTTATGTTAACCCATAGAAATATCTTAAATAATGGGCATGCTATTGGTGAAAGGATGCATTTTACTGAAGAAGATAGGTTATGTATTCCAGTACCTCTTTTCCATTGTTTTGGTATAGTTTTAGGAGTTTTAGCTATTATTAGTCATGGTGGAACTATGGTTATGGTGGAACTATTTAATCCATTACTTGTCTTATCAGCTGTGCAAAAAGAGAAATGTACTGCCCTTCATGGTGTTCCAACTATGTTCATAGCTGAGTTATCTCATCCAATGTTTGATATGTTTGATATGTCTTCACTAAGAACAGGTATTATGGCAGGTTCTACTTGTCCAATTGAAACTATGAAAGAGGTTATGGATAAGATGAACATGACTGAAATTACCATTGTTTATGGTTTAACTGAGACTTCTCCAGGTATGACACAATCTTTTGCTGATGACCCTATCCAAAAAAAAGCTGAAACTGTTGGAATAGCTTTTGATGAAATTGAAGTTAAGATTTTTGATTTAACAACAGGTGAAGAGCTACCTCCAGGAGAAACTGGTGAAATTTGTTGTAGAGGGTATAATGTAATGAAAGGTTATTATAAGATGCCTGATAAAACAAAAGAAGTCATAGATGAAGATGGTTGGTTACATAGTGGTGATTTAGCTACTGTTGATGAAGAAGGATATTACTCTATTGTTGGTCGTGCAAACGACATGATTATTAGAGGAGGAGAAAATATCTATCCTCGTGAGATCGAAGAATTTATTTTCACCATAGATGGAGTTAAAGATGTTCAAGTAGCTGGAATTCCAGATGAAAAGTATGGTGAACTTGTAGGTGCTTTCATTATAAAAGAAGAAGGTTCTGATTTACTTGAGGAAGATATTCGAGAATATGCTATTGAAAGAATAGCTAGATTTAAAGTTCCTAAACATATTTTCTTTGTTGATGAATTCCCTCTTACAGCTAGTGGAAAAGTTCAAAAGTTTAAACTCACTGAATTAGGTTTAGAACTTGCTAAAAAGGAAGAAGAAGAGATGAAGTTATAATTTTATAACTTTATTTTTTATTAAATTATAATTATATTTTTTATTAAATTTTTTATAATTTTATAATTTTTTTATAATTTTATAATTTTTTTATAATTTTATAATTTTTTTATAATTTATGATTTTATAATTATATTTTTTATTAAATTTTTTATAATTTATGATTTTATAATTATATTTTTTATTAAATTTTTTATAATTTTATAATTTTTATAATATATAATAAATATTCTATAT
>Ga0082212_10003442_pt1 | contig 22463 bp, 16 predicted proteins | sample TergutNt197P3_FD_71548 | JGI IMG/M metagenome (GOLD analysis project Ga0082212, IMG submission 71548) | Neocapritermes taracua P3 segment gut microbial communities from Petit-Saut dam, French Guiana - Nt197 P3 | ecosystem: Host-associated > Arthropoda: Insects > Digestive system > Gut ...
TTCTAAATGATAATTCGCTGATATTAACAGACGATACAATTTTTTCGCCTAAAGGAACAGATGTGAATCCAACATGGATAGAAACTGCGATGAAAGAAGGAAAAGAATTAATCCCTGAAATAGACGAAGCGGTCGGGATAGAAGAAATAATTATTAAACCCGGAATGGAAGTTTGGCATAAAATTTACAATAAACTTATGCTGGTAAATTACGTTCACAGAAGTATTTTTGCTAAAGAATTGGAATATGGGTTGACATACATGGCAAAAGATAAACAACTTTCGGTTGATTCCCGATATTATGCGTTAATTCCAATGGAAATGAAAATTGATGTTTATCCAGAAAAGACAGAAAAGAAATCGGGACCGCTATTCGACGACTCCCGCATTGAAATGAAACGAAGCATTTCGATTGACGATTTCAGTAGATTTCCCGGAGGTAACTAATTAATGATAACAATTCGTCAATTCGAAGAAGTTCTCAGAGGAACTATCGAGAAAAATATAAAACGTGCCGTAATGGTGCTGGGTCCGACCGGTGTGGGTAAATCCGAAGTTATAGACCAAGTGGCGGAGTCATATAACATAAATGTAATTGATGTTAGGTTGTTGCTGTGGTCGCTTATAGATTTAAAAGGTATTCCATATCCTGATGACACGCATACCTACACAAAATGGCTAATAAATGACGTGTTGCCGCGACCTGACAGGGACGGTAATACCGGTATTCTGAAGCTCGAAGAACTAAACGCCGCGCCAAAAACTGTTCAGGCAGCAGCGTATCAGCTGACGCTTGACAGAAAACTCGGCAGTTACTCGCTTAGTGACGGGTGGCACATAATAGCCACCGGTAATCGGGAACAGGATAACGGCGTTTATATAGCGCCGCCCGCTCCGTTAGCAGACAGATTTGAAATACACGAAGTCGAAGTTGACTTCGCGGCATGGCGGGATTATGCAATAAAAACTGGGACTAATCCAGCAATCGTGAGTTATGTATCGGCTAATCAAACGGCTCTTTATACTTTTAAACCAGATGATACCACAGAATTAGTTTTTGCTACGCCAAGAAGCTGGCAAGCAGTTGGAAACTTATTGGACGCGGGGCTTGCTGGCGAGGTATTAAGAATAAAAATTGAGGGAAACATCGGTCAAGTAGAGGCAGCAAATTTTTTAAAATATCTTGAAAATACAGAGAAATTGCCAAATATCGAAGAAATTTTAAATGGTAAATATTTGGATAATGCGGCAACTCCCACGTATCTTGCGTCGCTGGACGTGTATTATTTACTGATTCAAAATTTAATATATGCGATTCGCGCAGAACGTAGGAAAAAAGGCACTAAATGGCATTTATACACAGACAATAGTATAAATTTTATTTGCAATATAGCAAATTTCCCATTGGAGCTGAAAAAAAGCTACGTTGACCAGTTATGTACAATGGATCGCACTATAAAAGAATTGATCTATAATAAATCGAGAAATCAAAACACATCAAAGTTGCTGCAAGAATTAGATTATATAAATTAAGCCATATCTTCAAAGCAAATTAATTTAACATTGCCGCTGTTTTCAGCTTCTTTGATTAATTTTTCTGTAAAGCCCGTTTTGGCGAATATATAAAACCATACTTTTTTATAGCTAAAAAGCCTGCTTTGCTCCCTTAAATCATTTAGCACGTCAACATCGACTAACGCATTTGTCCATTTACATTCGCCGAAAATCGCGCTGTCTTTGTTAAATATTAAAATGTCGGTTTCTTCTTGCCGTTTGAGCTTAGGATTATTACCCCACCACTTGCCTATTTTGCCGACAGGAATCGGCAGATTATTATTTTTCATCTGTATTATCATATATTGTTTACAGATTTCCTCGAAAATCAACCCCATATATGCGTTTAAATACGGCTCAACCTCATAAGCGTATATATTTTCACCGAGTTCGGAGATAACCGCGCTCATATTCGGGAATACAAAGCGGTACCAAAAGCGAAACATATAATCATCTAAAATATATATACTTTTTTTGCTCCGGATTTCAGTTACCGGCATTTCTTTTTTGATAATGCCCAACGATTGAAGTGAAGCCATATATTTCGCGCATTTATTGCTCTCTATACCGCATTTTGTCGCGATTTCGTTTAATCTTGACGCTCCGTGCGCTATAGCCTCAATGATACCGTTGTATGTTGACGGCTCACGCAGTTCCTGCTTGATTAAATTAGCCGGCTCTTCGAACAAATGCCCCGAAGCCGTAAGAAATAAATCAATTATATTATTTTTAACCGATATTCTGTTGTTGATTTTGCTTAAATATTCAGGGATTCCGCCGGTCATCCCATATAAAATTGCTTTTTCAGGCTTTGTAAAGTTATCAAAGAACGGCAAGGAATCGAAATAACTAAACTGCGTTATTTTAAACTGCGCCGTGCGTCTGCCGTAAAGCGGGCTTTTATAACCTAAAACTTGATTTTCCATAAAACTCATGCTCGAACCGCACAGAATCAAAAATAATTTGCCCGATTTCAAATTTCCGTCAACATGAGCTTGAATGATAGACGATATAGGGCGATAGTTCTGAGCCAAATAAGGATACTCGTCGATAGTTAAAATAATTCGCTCACTCTTAGAGATTTCGCCGATATAATCAAACGCTTTTTCCCAGTCATCAAAGAAAGCATTTCCCGCGAGTTCTTTTGCCGTAACGGAATATATGTCGCCGCTAAATATGTTCAGGTTTATCCGGCTGTTCGCTTCACGGGCGGCAAAATATACGGCTTTCTTGTCTTTTATAAATTCTTTTATGAGCGTAGTTTTGCCGATGCGCCGCCTGCCGTATATTATAACGCACTCAAATTTATTACTTTTATACAATTCATTTAATTTTTTCAATTCTGATTCTCTACCGTAAAACAATAACATCACCTCAAAATAATATACTCATAAGTTTGCAACTCATAAGTATATTATAACATATTATTTCATATTTGTCAACCTGTTTATAAATTAGTTTTTCGCCGTTTCTTCGTTGACGAACTTATAAAAAGTATTGCGTTTCAGCCCCGTGCGCTTGATGGCTTCGTTTGCCGAAAGCCGCCGCGTGGCGTATAGTCTATATATTTCGTCCCAATTCGGCGGGCGTTGAATGGCTTTACGTCCTTTGTATAATCCTTTTCGTTTGGCGATGGCTATTCCCTCGCGCTGCCGTTCAAGCAGATTTTCTCGCTCGAATGTGTTTATCGCTCCCAGCATCGTCAACATCAGCTTGCCAGTAGGCGTGGAAGTGTCTAAATCCTCTTTCAGACTTATCAGTTTAACGCCACGCTCTTTCAGTGTATCAATAATATCCAAAAGGTCTTTGGTCGAACGAGCCAGACGCGAGAAATCCTTTATATAAATGGTATCACCCTCGCGGACATATTCAAGCATCTGCTGTAATAGTGGTCTATTTGCGGTCTTAGCTGATATTTTTTCAATGTATATCTTGTATAGCGTTAAATTTTTGAACGCTTCTAACTGCCGCGCTTCGTTCTGTTCCATGCTCGACACCCGGACGTAGCCTATTTTAGTTTTATCGGCAATATTATTATTTGTTATCACCCTGCTCTCGGTTTTCATATACTCCCCTCCGTTATCTTTATTCTGTGAGTATATTATACCATAATATTTATATGAAGTCTATAAGTTGAAAAATAAATATTTAAAAAATCAAAAAATAATTTTAAACAAATAAAAACCCGGAGCATTTTAGGACTTCGGCTTTATTTATTTACAGTGTACCCCAAAAATATAAAAATCTACAACGCTTCTGCAAAAAAAGGAACGATACTATGGAATATTGGGCAAAAAATACAGTCTCCCGTCACCGGGAAACTGTGATGTATTTTTTTTGTTGCTCTTTCAGCCTTATTATTGCAAACTGTTATATACTTCAACGATTTTATTCCATGTTAAATATCCAATGCTACCATCAACAGCTAATTCATATAACTCTTGAAATTTCTGCACAGCTTCGTATGTCGCTGGACCAAATGAGCCATCTTCTTCTAAATATGATATGGCAGGTTGAATACTGCCGATTATATTCAAATATTTTTGTATCAGCAGTACATTGCCGTTTATCTGTCCCTGTACTATGGCATATTCAGGGTATGGCGTATTTTTCAAATTCATTTTATTGCATCTGATTGTCGTTCTGTGTCTGCGGTCTAACGTACACGTAAACAGCGTTAAATCATACGGGCTATTTATCATTGCGCTTATTTCTGTTTCATGCAGAGTATCAAGTAACTCTACATTGTACCAATGCTTGTTCCCTATAACGTCTGTGATTATGATTTTGTCGCCGACCGCAAGATTACTAATTCTGCCGAAATGACTGTTGTAATTATGAGCACTGATAACCATTGACCTCGTAATATCACCCATATATCGACATGGAGATTTTTCCAGCCTTTCATCGCTCCATTCATTATTTACAGGAAGTTCCAAGCTAAACGCCGGTATATTAATTACTCCGAGATAAAATTCTCCGTTAATCTCAACTAACGACGGTGTGTTTTCGGCAGACTCACTGCTCGGTAAACTCGTATAACCAATGTATTTCACAGAATTTTCCGTGACTACCTCCGCTATTGCATCATATAATAACTGCGTCGTTAAGTCGGCACTGTCTCCTGCTCTGTTTTCGTCCCAAGTATTGTACATCCAAATTCCAGCAGATGATAAAAGTGCCACTATGCTAATACATAAAACAATTATTCCTAATTTTCGCTTCATATTTTACTCCTGCGAACTAAAATTACTCCAGACATGAACATTAACAATCCAAAAGCAGTTAATGATGGTAAAATTGTTTTAAAAATTACCCCTGTTTGAGGTAATTTTGGCCCTGCTGTTGTTTCAAGATGATTGCCACTTGATTCTTCTATATTTTCCGCCATAGGATGTAATCCATCAAGAGGAATAAGATTGTTGAAATCTGACCATTGTTTTATATCTTCGCCGTCTTTAAGCTGTACGTATCCTAACGGGACTCTATTTTCGTCAAATATTAAATATAAGCCGTCGCCTAAATCTTCAACGTACCAACCATTTTGAAGTTTAATCAAATGACTGGGTATTTCAGAAGATTGGCTATTGTCGGCAGCTTCTGCTAAACTTTCTGTAAAATCATTGATGCCAGTATTATCCCCAGCGTTATCACTGCTAACAACACTTTCGCCTGAAACTTCACTATTACTATTTCCAGTGCCAATATCACCGGAAACAGTATTCCCAGCATTTTCATTTTTATTGTCGTTGGTACTACTGGTGTTTGTATTGCTATTATCGCCGCTGGCATTGTTGCCCGTATTTTCATTATTAGTGTTTCCGGCGGTTGAATTATTAGTGTCGTTGGTATTTTTATTATCGGTACTATTGTTACCTGGACCAGTATTCAAGACACCAGTTCCGCCATCATCACCCGTATTATTTCCGCTATTATTATTGCTGTTGCTACTGGTATTTCCATTGTCAGGAGGATAATAATAACCTCCGCCATCAGGAGGATTAGTGCTATTTACAACATTTACACTTCCGGAAACTACTACTGCATTTGTAAGGATGTTGCCGTTCGCGTTTCCGGGAGTACCGTTCGGCGAACTCGTAAATGTCAGATTTATCGAACTCAATCCAAGCGGGGCGGCTGATTTTATCCTGAATGTCATGTAAACTAAAGCACCATTGCCATTCCAATCCGTAAGGCTGGTATTAACAAGATGTATCCATTGTGTACCCGGCGTTGAAGTCAATGCGAATTGACTATTTAAAGGCATCGCCGTCAAGGGCGCGCTAACACTTGAAATCTCCAACACATTCGGGTCATACGTCACTACAAAACCAACAGCAGCAAACCCCGGATTGTTGGTCGAAGTGATAGGTATCATAACTGTTCCGCCCCTCACAGCCGCCACATTGGAATCCGCAGTAAAAGTTAGCGCATTGCCAGCAGAAGCGGTAATATTCACGCTCCCTGAGACGATTTCCGCAGTATTTATAATATCCCCGTTAGCATTTGCCGGTGTGCCGTCAGGTGAACCTGTAAATGCTAAAGTTACAGAACTCGTTCCCACCGGCGCGGTTGATTTTACATTAAACGTCATATTCACGACAATTCCGTTGCCTTTCCAGTCCACAAGGTTGGTATTGACGAGATGAATCCATTGCGTACCCGGTGTTGAAGTCAATGCGAATTGAGAATTTAGCGGCATTGACGCAACAGGAGTCGCAACCCCTGTAATTTCCAGTACATTCGGGTCATACGTTACAATCAATCCTGTAGCGGCGAAACCCGGATTATTACTTACGGTAATCGGCACGGTAACGATTCCGCCTCTTGTTGCGTTCACGTTAGACCCGACAGTAAACGCCAAATTATCAGCGGCGTACACTTGCATTGATACTCCGGCAGAAAATAATAATACCAAAGTTATCGCTATGGAGCAAATCTTTTTCATTTATTCTTCCTCCTCTGGCGGACCCAAAACAATTCCGGGCTGTGCGAAATATTTTAATAATAATATTAAGTCAGCTTGGTCAACCCTTCCGTCTCCGTTTACATCAGCGGCAGCTACATCAACGGTCATCCCGGCTTGAGAAAAATATTTCAGCATAAGGATTAGGTCACTGCTATCAACATATCCTTTGCCGTTTAAATCTCCATATATTACGGGTGATGATAGCGCACTGATTGTAATCGTAAATGCCGCTGAAGTTATATTATCAAGCGTTAACGTCAAAGTGTTTGTTACGCTCGCTATTGTCGAGGTACTACCAGCCAGCGTCAGAGTACCAACATTATTGTTGATTGTAACCTGTCCTTGAATTGATATGCCTGTCGGACGGTTTGCGACTGTTACAGTATAACTGCCGTTCGCTATATTCGCCGTTGTTACGGGGAATGTCACTGTACCCGCTGTGCCCGCCGTCAATGTGCCGCTCTGGGTGCCGACCGATACGCTTTTGACTGTAGTGGGTGCAATTATTTCCAGAGTGAAAGCTGTCGAGGTAGTACCATCAAGCGTCAGAGTCAGAGTCTCTGTTTCTCCTGCTACTGTTGAGGTATTACCCGCCAGCGTCAGGGTACCGGCATTATCATCGATTATGACCTTACCTTGAATGGTTACACCTGTCGGTCGATTCGTTACTGTCACATCATATTCGCCATCATCTATATTTTCTGTTGTTACAGGGAATGTCACCGTTCCGGCTGTACCTGCCATTAATGTTCCAGCTTGTGCGCCGACTGATACAGCCTTTGCGAATACCGTAATTTCGAGGGGAACTTCTAAATTGATGCCATTATCACCTGTAATTTTCAACACGTCTGCATAGGTATGTGCCACAAGCCCATTTTTAGGTCTGACACTAATCGTTACAGTTTCGCCCGGTTCAATTTCATTTCCTGACAATGCCTCACTTATTTCAAAGTTTTCTACGTTGTTGATAAACGATGCTGATAACCCGGTTATTTTGCCTGTTCCAGTATTTGTTATAGTAAATACTTGTGTAGCCACGTTATTGTAACCAATCAGACTTGTCGGGAATATATGATTTTCGGGATTTATGGTAGCTGTGTAGGTTGATATGACTCGATTAATTTCAAATTGTTCCTCTACTGTAGTCCCATCTGAAAAATTAAGTGTCAACGCATGAGTTCCATTCGGTAGTGTGTTAAGATAACTTTCGTAAAGTTCAAATGTTTTTGAATCATAATGTATATTTGGAACGAGAAGATCTTCGTTTACATGGATACTTGTAATTTGCGTTGAATCTATATCAGTTATTTCTCTTGTAATGAATTGATCTTCTATGATAACTCCATCTGTAAAATTAACCGTCATCGTATGAAGCCCTTCTTCAAGTGTGTCAAGAAAGCTTGGGAAAAGCGTGACGATTGTAAAACCGCTTTCAACTGAATAATGCTCGCCAAGTGTAAGCAGAATGCCATTTACACGCACATCAGCAAATAATCCCGCTTCCTTTTCTATGACTTGCGTAAGCTGCTCGGGCGTTTCATTGGTGCTTGAATAACCGCTTGTCGACCAGTAATTCGCAACAGCACGAGTATAATTTTTTTCTAGGGATCGCAAATATGGATAACCCGAGTTTAATCGGTTTGATGGGGTATCATCAATATTCCATATATCGGTGAAACTCCAGTCTATGAAAGAAGATTTGTTTTGCATTGCATCAAGTGAGAGGACACTATCAACGCCGGCATCAGTTTTTGTGTTACCTTTAAGAGTTTTTGTATTAAGACGATAATTTTTATCAGAATAAAAAGCGTGCGAGAAAGTGCTGGTTTTCCCAATTACCCCGCCTACATAACTACCTTTATTTCTTACGTAAAGAGAAGTAGTAGTGTAGGCTTCAATATTATTATCAGTATAACAATTTTCTATTGATAACAATCCATAATTTCGAGTCGCTATCGTACTCTGATACCCAATTAGTCCACCTGCATACGAATAATTAGGTATTATGCCAATCAAAACACCAAAAAAATCAAAAATCACATCTAAACCAGCTTCCGAGGTAACCCTGCCACTTGCATGGCTATTGGTAATAGATACATCTGCATCAGCACCAATATAGCCAATAAAACCTCCTGCGTAGGCATAAGAACCTTTTTCTTCTTCAATACCTGTTAAAATTTTATATACGGTTGAATATAAATCATAGACAAGTTTCGCATCGGCAGGGAGCAAATTGGACAGCGCATCCACAGCAAATTCTATCATCGTTTCTCCCCCTGAGTATGCACTATAAAGTGATTCAGCTATAACCGTACCGTTAAAATAACAATTTTCAATTACTACATTTCCTCCGACAACGCCTCCAATCAATCCTCCTGCATAAGAAATTGAAACCTTTCCTACATCAGCATCCGCTTTTATTTTAGAACTCTTGACTGCTAAATTTTTAATAGTCACCTCACCAGCATCTATTAACCCGAACAACCCTGCGATTGATATACCCTTATTTCTAACAGACATTGTTAATGTTATACAATGCCCATCGCCGTCTAACGTACCTTGGAAACCATAAATAGGTTTCCAGTCTGTTGCTGATATATTCTCTTCCAATATAACGTATCTCCCTACTGTGGCTGAGCCCCCACTTAACGCTTCAATAAGCTGCTGTTTGGTACTGACACGGTATACATTCTTTCCATCGATTATGATTGTAAACTCTTTAGTATCGCGTACAATTTCACCGTATACAGTTTCCTCCACTCGGATGCTGAACGTGAATGTTCCGCTTTTTGTCGGAACGCCATAAATCGCAATTTTATCATCCTCTCCCCGACGAACTAACATCAGACCATCTGGCAAGTTTCCTTTTTCAATGTTCCACAATAAATAAGGTGAACCAGTTACTTCGTCGATAGTTTCATTATACTGTACACCTATTATGCCCATGGGTAAGGAAGTTGTAATAATTTGAGGCAGTACGACAATTTCTCTAATATTAATTTGGATTATCGCGGAAATATTGCCTACGCTATTTGTTGCTCTGACAACAATATAAAATCCATATCCGGTCTGCGTGGGTGTTCCTCTGATCGCACCATCGGCAAACACCAATCCGTTCGGCAAGTTACCTTCGACATACTCCCATGTAATATGCGTTTGACTTTCAGCGGTGAGTTCATAATTAATCTGGCTTCCAATTGTACCCACCAGCGGGGAGGATGAAGTGATAACCGGGGGCATTACGTTTGGATCATGAAGATATGTAACCATTCGAAATGATTTTGTATCTTCACCTGCGCGATTTTCTACCTTGATGGTAAAAATTGATATGCCGGAATCTGTCGGAATCCCAGAAATAATTCCATCTGCGGAAAGATTTAGACCGCTCGGTAGCGTTCCGCTGATAAGACTCCAAGTTACCGGATATGTGCCAGTTATTCCCAAATTTTTCGTATATAATTCTCCGACTGAAGCATCCGGCAGGAACTCATTCGTCGTTATAACTGGAGCGACAGGCGGCGGTATCATTTCATAACGGAAAACTACACTTCTACTTGGCGACATTCCGTTTTTGAATGCCTTTGCTGTTATTATTGTCAGCGTTTCGGTAATGATAATAGGCGTTAAATCCGAATAAACATATCCATTTCCCAAGGTTGGCGTGGTACCGTCAGTCGTATATCGAATAATCGCGTCCAGTGTCGAACTGGAAAGCTCAATTATAGTTCCGATAATTGCGACACCTGAATCATGGTTAGCCAAAGGATCAGAAACTCTTGGAATTGCGTTAGATTCTATCAAGACAGGAAGATTATTGCCGCTTATTGTCCAAGCATTGGTAAAATCCCAACCCAAACCGATCCAAAAAGCTTGGTTGTTATACTGGTCCGCGTTCGTCCCAGAGTATACAGAGGCACCATCTGGACGATTAGCACCTATTTCGGGCAACCAATGATTCATTCCGGTGAATGTTGGCGTTAATTCACTACGGGCATAATTGTCATTAAATTCAGCGTCAAAGGAGAATCCAGCAATGCGACCGACACCCAAAATACCCTCAACACTATAATTTAGTGCAACGCAATTGCTTACTGTTGAACGTCTATTATCTCCAACTATACCTCCGATACCATTTTTTCCAGATATTATTCCTGTCGCGTAACAATTTTTTATGGTTCCAATGCCATTTAATGAGTTATTCCATCCCGCTACTCCGCCAACTCCTTCAGAACCACTTATGTCACCAGTAGTATAGCAATAAACTATCGACCCTTCGTTATTCCCTACCACACCGCCGACTTTCCCGAAACCACTTAAGTCGCTTACATTACCAGTAGTATAGCAGTTTTCTATAGCCCCATAGTTTTCTCCCGCCATTCCTCCCACACAAAAAGAATCGCTAATGAAAGCGTTGCTTTCGTAGTCTTTGGCATTGACACGGATAATATTACCAGTAGTGTGGCAATATTCTATTGTCCCAGTATTAACTCCTGCCACCCCACCAACACGTCGAGTTCCTGTTATGTCCCCTGTGGTGTAGCAATACTCTATCGTGCCGATATTTAATCCCACCAATCCTCCGACTCCGTAGTAATTTTTACTGCTACTGCTGAGATCAGCAGAACTTTCGTCGTTTACGTTACCTATTGCGTAGCTGTTCACTATCATGCCATTATTTAATCCCACCAATCCTCCGATACGACTTCCGGGGACACCTAAATTACTAATATTGCCCGTGACATGGCAATTATCTATTATTCCTGTGTCAAAGTTATTTCCTACCAATCCGCCGACAGCAATATCATCATTGGCATTTGTTATTGAGTTGCCTGTGAAATAGCAATTTATAATTGTTCCACTATTAAATCCAGCCAAACTACCCACATAAAATCCACCGCTACCCACGACATCAATCGCACCGCCAACCATACCAATGTTTTTTACCATGCCACTGAAACCGATACGAGCAAATAATCCAGTATCTTGACCTGCGATATAATTAATTATAAGATTTGAAATGGTAAAATTATTTCCATCATAAGTGCCGTCAAAACTGTTGCCTAAGCCAATCGGAGTAAACTCTACTCCAGCCATATCAATATCAGCCATTTGTATGTAATGTGCAGATAACGTCCAACCATCAATACCTGTGCCTACTTTTTTTAAGTCAGCTATAGTTCTCACTTCAAACGGAGCTGATGCCTGCGTTATAATCGGTGATATAGATAAAATCATCACGAACGCAAGGAAAAATGCTGTGATTTTATGTAGCTTCGTTTTAATTTTCATATTTGATTCCTCCATGTTTTTTATAAAATATCTTTTATTTTCTGAAAAATTGCGAAAAATTTAGGCTTTTTTCGCAACAGGGAATTTTATCTCCGAAGAAGTCTACACAGCGGTCATAGTATTTTTTAAATCTAAATTGGCTTGACAGGAAACTTCCATATTGCCTTATAAATTTTACTTTTTAGATTTATTGTATATTATATCATAAATAAGAAAATTTTTCAATATTTTCTGCGAAAAAAGCCTAAATTTTTCGCAAATTTTTATTTTTCAGCCCATGATATAAAAGTCATTCGGTCTACTTGAAGCCGACGGGCAGCTTCACTCGCAGAAATTTCCTTGCGTTTCCATGATTCTTTTACTTCATTAAATGCAGCCGGACGCTCTAACAGCGGTCTGCCAAACTTTACCCCTCGTTCCTTTGCCGCCGCTATACCTTCGGCTTGTCGCTGACGGATAAATTCCCGTTCAGTCTGCGCGACATAACTGAGAATTTGCAATACAAGGTCGGCAATGAAAGTCCCCGTCAAATTGCGTTCTTTCTGCCTTGTGTCCAATAAAGGCATATCAAGAACAACGATATGTGCTTGAAGTTCTTTCGTAATAATCCGCCATTGTTCCAAAATCTCCTCATAATCTCTGCCAAGCCTGTCAATGCTTTTGATAATAAAAATATCGTCAGGCTTTAATTTTTTTAACAACCGCCTGTATGCAGGACGAATAAAATCTTTCCCCGACTGCTTATCGGTAAAGATATTTTTATCTTGTATTCCAAAGCCACGCATAGCGACGAGCTGCCTTTCCTCGTTTTGTTCGCGTGTTGACACTCGAACATAGCCATATATCTGAGCCATAGTATCACCGCTCCTTTCAAAATTAGCTCATCACTATTTTACAAGAGCGGTCACAGTATTTTCTATGATTTCTTTTCATTATTTGAGTAATAAATGTGTATATAATTAATTATACCATATCAAATCTCGTATGTCAAGAAAAATAGGCATTATATTCTCGCGTTACGATTAATTTATGTTGTATAATCTCTTTAGGGAAAGGAGAATTGTATAATGTATCAAGATTTTCTTGCCATGCGATTAGCAAAATTACGGCTTAAAACAGGCGTATCCGCACGGGATATGAGCTTATCTTTGGGACAAGCAGACAATTATATTAATCATATTGAAAATAAAAAATCCTTGCCGTCTATGACATCGTTTTTCTATATCTGCGAATATTTTAAAATCACACCGATGGAATTTTTCGATGAGGAAAATAATAATCCTGAAAAAATAAAAGAATTGATTGCAGACTTGACTCGACTTAATGATAAGGCTTTATCGCATATTTCGGGAATTGTTAAAGAAATACTTAATAAAAAGTGATTGTTTTATTAAAAATAATGACCTCGCTGCTATGGCGAGGTATTAATATACAGAATTTTTTAAGATAATATTTTTACGACATTTCGTTTTGACTTGACAAAAACTGCATTTTATGGTATAATAGTAATATCGACAAGCGAAACGCCTGTTTCACAACTGAATAAGCAAAAATGAAGCCGATTTGGTGAAACGGGCGTAAAGTCCCTTTACCGAGTCGGCTTTTAGTATTCAGAGGGCAGAAAAATCTGTCAAACCGTATCGTGTCACGGTAAAGCGACGCGAAACCGCTCGGGCAAATCGGGAGGCGGCAAGAAAGTTGTCCCGACACTAAAAAATCCCTTATGCCTGAAAAATAGGTAACTAACGAAAATCAAGATGGTCAAGATGGACATATCCCAATGCTGTCCATCTTGACCATCTTAAATCAAAACCAAACGGAGGTAATAAATGGCAAGAGAAAAAACAACAGGCTTCTATTTCAAGATGTCACCGGAAGAAGCGGAATTATTCGAGAAGCGTATGGCGCAGTCCGGCAGCACAAACAAAAGCGCATATATCAGGAAAATGTGTATCGACGGACACATTTTTAATCTCGAATTATCAGAAATTAGCGAAATAAAGCGGCTACTCAGTATCACGGCAAATAACATGAATCAACTGACCCGGCGCGTTAATTCCGGCGGCGAAGCGTACCGCGAAGACATTGCCGAAATCCACGAACAGCTTACGGACATACGCCTATGCTTCGGTGATGTACTATCATTATTATCAGACATCGCTAACGCCAAACCGGGCAAGCGGTTTATTAAGCCGCCTACGATTAGAGATTTGCCGGAATATAATCAACAGCCGACAGGGACGGAGGGTAAATAATCTATGGCGACTACGACAATTATTCCGCTTCACGTCGGCAAAGGCAGGACGGTCGCAACCGCGCTCGGTATAAGCGTCGGCTATATTGAGAATCCCGACAAGACAGAGCAAGGCGAATGGGTCACATCGTATGAGTGTGACCCCCTCATCGCTGATGATGAATTTTTATTTTCTAAAAATCACTATGCCGCCATCACAGGGCGCGACCAAGGCGCGAATGATGTAATAGGCTATCATCTCCGTATCAGCTTCAAACCGGGCGAAACCGACGCGCAGACAGCGAATAAAATCGGGTACGACCTCGCATTGAAATTAACGAAAGGCAATCACGCTTTCGTCTGCTGCACGCATACCGACAAGCAGCATATCCATAGTCACGTTGTAATAAATTCTACTTCATTGGACTGCAAAAGAAAGTTCAGAAACTTCAAAGGCTCGTCATTCGCAATCCGTAGGATTGCCGACTATCTTTGTGTAGAGAACGGTCTGTCGATAGTCACGAACCCGAAGCCGAGCCGGGGCAGTTACGCGAACTGGCAGGGCGATACGAAACCGCCGTCCAACCGTGAAAAGTTACAGCAGATGATTGACGCAGCTCTTGAAAACTGTAAAGACTACGATGTGTTCATCGCCGCCATGATTGCGTCGGGCTGCGAAGTCAAGCGCGGAAAAAATCTTGCGTTCAAAATCCCCGGAGCTGAACGCTTCGCCCGTTGTAAATCTCTCGGCGCTGATTATACAGAGGAAGCAATTTTAGAACGGCTTAAGGGTCTGCGAAAAGTTGAACGCCGCCAACCTGCCGCTGTTGCTCCCGATACGGCGTTCGTCCCGTTCGTCATTACGGGTCAGACGAAATTCGGATTGCTCATAGACATTCAAACGAAAATACAAGAGGGCAAAGGGGAAGGATATGTTCAATGGGCAAAAGTTTATAACCTCAAGCAAGCAGCTCAAACTTTAATTTATCTACAGGAAGTCGGCATCGACAGCTACGACGACCTCGCGGCAAAATCCGACGCCGCTTCTTCAGATTTCAACGACCGCCTAAACAGAATCAAAGAAATAGATTCACGGCTTAAAGAAATCTCCGAGCTTCAAAAACACATGGGGACTTACGGCAAGACGAAAGATATTTACTCTCAATATATAAAGTCCGGGCGGAACGAAAAATTTTACGAAGCACACCGCGCGGACGTCACGCTTCATCAGGCGGCGAAGAAATATTTTGACAGTTTGGGTTACGACAAAAATAAAAAACTGCCGTCTATGGATTCTCTCAAACAGGAATGGGCGACGCTCAATTCTGAAAAGAAAAATTTATACCACGGCTACCGCGAACTGAAAGACCAACGCACGGAATTACTCATGGCGAAAGACAACATCGACCGCTTACTCGGCATCACCCGCAACGCTCCGGAGCGCGTCACCGACCACAATCAACAACGGAAAAATTCTCACGAAATATAACTTGCCGGAAGGCAACAGCAGACGCGGCAGCGGCTTAAAGAACGGGGCGCAGCGCGCTCCGTTCGCGGGGTTTGGGGCGGCTGCCTCAACGAGCATTTTTTCCGTTCGGCTGTGAGCCGGAACGGAAAATTCGCGTCGGTATATACCGACGCCTTGCTCGCCATTAACGCCTTTCCCTAAATCATGCAAAACGGTTCCGTAAAAAATTTCGCATTATGTACGAAAAATATATTTTTGCCACTGATATTTATATCCGCTTGCCGTTTCCTTTTACGCTCTCGCCGTTCGTTTTCCTGCTGGTTTCTTTAAAATAGTTGAACATCGGATAGTAGTCATACATGATACTGTCGCCTGTTGCTCCGTTGCGGTTTTTTAAAATTTTTAATTCAATCTTACGGACGTTCTCGCGCTTCAATCGGTCTATGCCTTCTGGGGTCATCCCCGCGCCGTTATCGCCGAAATTATTTCCGAAGGCTTCAAACTGCAAGCCGATAAGCACATCCGAAGAATATTCTATCGCTCCGGATTCCTTGAATGCCGCCATACTTATTTTATTGTTATAGTTTTCTCTGTTAAGGCTTGATATTCCAAGTATGGGAATTTTAAAATCCCGGCTTATCCGCTTCAATTCAAACACAGCCTTGTCCGTGTTTTGTTTGTCCGAGCCGCGAGGCTCGAACGGCGCTAAGATTTGCAGATAATCTATTATGATTACAGGCTTGTTGCCTGTGGATTTTATATGTGTTTCTGTTATCTCCCGGATTTGGCTTACCCCTATATCTCCCATGCCCTCATAAATAAATAAATGGTTTGTGTATTCCGCATATTTTTTTACGCTGTCATCTATTAGATTTTTTTCGTCCTTGCTGTATCTTTCATATCTTTTCCCAGCCAATATCCCCCGTGTTGTCTTTGCGTGGCTTGTGGTATCGCCACACTCTAAATAAGTGATACGGCTTATACTTTTCGCCATAAGCTCCGTCATCGCCATTTCCAAACTGAATATCAATACGTCTTGTCCCTGCTGCGCTATCTGGTCAGCGACTTGTAAAGCAAAAGATGTTTTACCAAGCGATGATATAGCTCCTAAAATATATAATCCCTCGTACAAGCCTTCGTCTAATATTTTATCAAGCTCCGGAAAGTTTGTCGGTATAGCCGGAGTGTCCGCGCTTGCCTTAACCTGTCCTAAGAAATTATCAATCTTCGCTGTCACCGCCGTTTCCTTTATATATTTTTTCTGCGCTGCTTCCGCTTCAGCCTTTTTTATTTCTTCGGCTTCAAAAGCGTACTGCACGACGTAAACTTTTGCATTTTGAACCGTCTGCAAAAATAAATCCCGATTGTTCATCAGAAATTCGTTCGGGTCTTTGAAATCGCCGCTTATATTTAATTCTATCACAGTTATATTAAGACTATCAATCGCGGTTTTTAATTCGTACTGCGCTTTTCTTCCTGCCTTATCATTATCAAGCGATAAAATAATAGGAGCTGTCGGCGGATTTTCTTTTAAAAGATTAATCAATTTATTTTTGTTGCCTGCCCCGCCCAGAGCCAGCACCCTGCCGCCCGCTTCAATAACCGAAAGAGCATCAATTTCACCCTCGACTATAAATACCGGGTCTGTTCCCTGCAACACTTTTTTATTGAATATTTCTGCCGTGCCTTCTTTGACAGCTTTATATTTCGGGTCAGCGTTTGAATCCGTTGCCCTCGCTATATAACTCTTGCGTTCGGTCGGTATGATTATCCGCGGGCTTGCCGGAGGGTTCTTTCCCTCGCGTAATGCTTTCGGACTTTGCCATGCCGGGTCGAAGCCGAGCATAAATTTATCTATAGTCGCTTTACTTAGTCCTCGAAAAGAAAAATAATCCGTTTCGCTTACCCTTGCATGACATTCTTTATAGTAGGCTGTATAATCGACGGCGTTTGATTCCTCACGCCGTTCGGTGTTTATTTTTTTATTTTCGTCTGTAAAAATATTAAACATCTCGTAGACCCTGTTGAATTTTTCAGCGTCGTCTGTTATATTTTCTATCTTACCAACAAGGCTAAATATATCTCCGTGAAACTCGCATGAAAAACAATGATATGTAAAATCGTCATTGAGCTTTCCCGCAGGCGTTTTATTTTCGCCTGTGCCGCTGCCGCAAACCGGGCATATATATTGGTTGCCTTTTTTTTGTGTTATGATGTTCAGATATTCTTCAAGTCTGCCTTTGGTGGCTTCCTTTGCTTCCGTTCTGTTCATGGCATATCCTTTCTGGGTTGGAATTTTGAAAATCATAAAAAAGCAAAATTTAATTTTAAAGAGTCAGCGTTTAGATAAAAGTTGACTAAGAACCCTGTTGAGCCTCCGTTTTTTTTTATTTTTAAGGAACGGGGTGCGGGGTGTCCCCGCATATTTGTTGCGAGGCGTAAGCCGAGCATACAAATTAAATTGAAATTTTGCTACGCAAAATAACCTTTTTATTTTTAATTTTTGGCTTATATTAAGTATAATGAAAAAAACGTCCTGCGTCAAGCGGGGACGGTTTTTCGCTTAAATACTTATATTACCTATAGTATTTATAGCCTTTTTCCAAAAGTGCCAATACCGACCATTTTATCACGGGGAAGTCTGTTTTTCTGAAAGCCTTTCGGTGTAGGTTTATTGGGTATATGGTGTAGGTTTATTGGGTATATGGTGTAGGTTTATTGGGTATATGGTGTAGGTTTATTGGGTATATGTCTTATCCCCAATAAGTCTACACCGAAACTATTATCTTTACGCCTGTAAGCGTTTTTCCATCTTGATATTCTTCATAATTTTGAATATATTTTTGTTCTCGCCATTCATTTAGAATTGCCTTGACATGATTTCTTATGGTACGGGTTTTATTTTTATATGCCGTTTCATTGTATATAATTCTTGATATTTCAAGTTCTTCATAAATTCCTGTATAAGTAATATTTTCGCTGCGATTAGTTTTTTCATTTTTCATCCATTCTATTTGTCGTAATAGATAGCCCCTTATAACGATTACTTCGTCCGTACTTCGTACAGCGTCTTTTGTTTGCAGTAATTTACTTGGTACAGTTATTATTTGCCCGGATATTTGTGCGTATTCATATAGGATTGGTTTTCTATAAATTTTATAAACCTCTTGTTCTTTACCTTTTATCTTAGCTTTTATTTTTTCCGCATTTAATAAATAACCTGTATATTGAGTTTCTTCAATATTTTTATTATATAATTTGGCTTCTTCTGTATAATCAATAATGATTTTTGTAAACATACTTTTATCAAGGCTGTTTGCTACTGACTCTGTAGATTGTTCACTTACGTGTTCTGTTTCTGTTAGACCATTCATAGCTCTATATACCATTGCGGGAGTTATGAGATTATTTCCGGCTTCGTATAAAGTAACTACCCCGTCATATACTTCTCGGTCATACGGCGTATATTTTTTCCCATTTAATTGAATATGCTCATTATCATAAGCAAGCAAAACTTTCGTAAATACTTCCTTTTTAGCTTTTGTACCGGTTACTATTAGATTAAATTCGCCCTCGTCTACAATATCTTTCGTTATTTTATTTGCTAATTTATTATTTGGTTTTACGTGTTTTTTAGGAATTACGCTTTTTAATATCTCTATTGTCCCTGCGTTTTCGGGCAATGGGTTATTTAATCTATATTCTTTATATTTTTTGCGAAACTCTATATTACGGCTAAGCTGAACAAAAGTCATATCTTTAAATTGAGGATTCTCCTTTACTACAACTTCCATTGCTTCTAACATATCAGCTTCTATTGCATTTAACAATTCAGGCTCTAATGCCATTTCGTATAGTTCTTCACCTTTTATAGTTCCGATAAGGGTTTCTTGCGTTATTTTTTTATTTTCCACGTTCATGTTTATCGCCTTTCTGCTAATTTCAAAATCCTTATCGATGGGAATTTTGAAATTATACTATCACTTCAAAAATCTTTTTGCCGGCAATATCGAGCCATTCCGCTTTTCGTTCTTTATTTTTTCCCAAACGAAAGTCGAACGTCAATAAGTAGCCTGTCGCGGCTTGTTTTTTATCCATATAGCCTATAAGTTGCTCATACGCCTTTTCTTCGGCTTTTTCACCTTTCCATAATTTAAGCTCTATGATGAACTGCTCACGTCCGAAGTCTACCACTATATCCATGCGGCGCAAATCGGTGAGCTGGCTCTCGATGTGATAGAAGCCCTGTCCGTTGATGAGCGGTCGCAGATATGACAGAAATATCAATCGTCCGTGACTTTCCAAAAATCCTTTGTCATCTTTTTTAAATATTTCAGCGTAATGGTCGGCAAATTTACGCAAACATAATTCCATATTGAATTTGCCTTCATTGACAATATCCCGCTGTAATACGCTTTTAATTTTATTTACCTCATCTTTTGAGATAAAATAATTGCATATTAGTATCTCAAATATTTTATTTGATACCCTTATATCTTGGTCGTCTCTTTTTATAATGCCATACATAAGTCCCAAATCCATTGTCGGGTTGCCGACAGCAAACGGTACTTTGTTTCCTGTTATCAATATATCATATATAAGGCGGTACAAATCTCCGTTATTTTCCAAATTTTTAAATACATCGTCGAATAAAGTATTAGTTTCACTTAAAATTGTCTTTACTGCGTCCTGTACTCCCTCTGTCGACCAATCTTTATTGAGCTCTTCATCAATATATTTACATATTCTCGAAACTAAAAACGGGTATCCGCTTGTATAATTATATATTTCTTCTGATAATTCCGCTATATTCATACCTGTGCTGTGGTCTGATTCATACTGTTTTAACATAGTGGCTATTTCAGCAGGGTTGAACGACATATCAACATTGAAGTTGACAGCTATATTCCACGGTGAATTATACAATTTATTTTCTGTTTCGGAGGGAGTGTACAAACCCTCGTTAATTAGTTTTAGTTTTATATTTTTTATATCATAAACTCCGGCAAGTATAACGCTGTGGAATGTATAATCATAGCCGTTATCCGCAGCTATATATTTTTCTCTCAGCGTGCTTAAAAATTTTAGAAATATGCGATTATTACTGGTATTATCTACTTCATCTATCATAAGCAATACCTTTTTATCTTTGCACATATTCGTTATATGCTCGCTAAGCGAATCAAAATTAGTAACGCTTGAATCTTTCCATTTTTCCGCATACTCTTTATCTGCTGATGAAAAATTTAACGCCCTTGATATATGTTTTGTCAGAGTTTCGCAAAATTTTTTCTCAGATTCAAAATTTTCATCGCTGACGGCTTGAAAACTTATATGCGCTACAAAATATTCACTTGACAGGTTTCTGTTTAGCTCATATAATGTCGTTGTCTTTCCATATTGGCGCGCTTTATTTATCGTAAAATAGCTGCCGCTGTCTATCAGTTTTTTAATCTGCGCTATCTTACCGCTTATATTTACCATATAATGTTTCGACGGCACACACGCACCTGTTACTTTAAAATTTTTCATATCTTGTATCTGCCTTTCTAAGTTTTTGACAATTTGATCGGTACAGCGTAATTACGCAAAAACATTTCAAAGATTTTGTTTGATATTATTGTCCTGCTGCTGCCGTTTCCTTTTCTCTTTATAATTCCGATACTATCTGCTAAATCTATTTCAGGCACACCATAGCTGAATAATACAAAATTGTCCGGTACAAGCAGTTTGATTACGAGATTATATATATCTTTATTATTTTCGAGGATTTTATTTATAGTGTCAAAAACTTCATTATTTTCGGCTAAAATTCGTTTAATTGCAGTTTCCACGCCTTCAATAGTCCAATCTTTTCCAAATTCTTCGTCTATACATTTACATATCCTTGACACGAAAAACGGGTATCCGCTTGTATAATCATATATTTTATTTGATATATCAGATATGTCAATGCCTGTGTTGTGGTCTGCTTCATACTCTTTCAGCATACTGGCTATTTCAGTAGGGTTAAACGACATATCAACATTAAAATTAGATGCTATTCCACGGCGCATGACGAGAATTTTCAAGTTTAATATTTTTTATATCATACATTACGGAAAATATTACGCTGTGAAAAGTATAAGACTTATCGGTTTTACGCGATATAAACTTTTCCCGCAACATACCGAGGAAATCCAAAAATCTAGAATTATTGCATACCATATCAGCATTGTCTATCATAAGAACAATTTTTCTGTCTTTACACATTTTTGTAATGTGATTGCCCAAATCAAATATATTATTTATATTGTAATCAGTCCATTGGTTTATATATACTTTTTCTGCCGATGTAAATTCTAACGCTGTTACTATTGATTTTATAAATACAGAGCAGAATTTTTCAGAAGATTCAAAAATTTCATTGCCTAATTCTTCAAAATCTAATTTGATACAGATAAATTCATGCTCTAATCTCTTCTTTATTTCATTGAGTATAGTAGTTTTACCATAGCACCGTTCATGTTGAATTAAAAAGTAACATTGTTCATTTATCATTTTCATTATTTGCTCTATCTTGCCGCTTATATCGACCATATAATTTTTCTCAGGCGTACATAAACCGGTTACATTAAAATTTTTCATAATATGCCTTTCTGTGATATTCAAATCTCAAAACACTAAAATATTAAAAAGTTGAAAGTTTATACAGTCTAAATTTTTAAATCTTTAAAATTCTAAACTTTAAAAATTTAAGAGATTATTTTCCGTTTTCAAGATAGATTTTTTCGCTTTCGAAGTATTTTTCTAACGCTATTGCCACAATTTCAGACTGGTCGAGGTCTTGTATATATGCCGCCTTTTTCAGCAGTTTAGCCATTGATTTATCAAGATAAATTGTCTTTTGCTGCTTGCGTTCTTTATTTTGGCTGCCGTCAATATTATCGGAATAATTTCCGTTATCATTAT
>Ga0082212_10003443_pt1 | contig 22462 bp, 13 predicted proteins | sample TergutNt197P3_FD_71548 | JGI IMG/M metagenome (GOLD analysis project Ga0082212, IMG submission 71548) | Neocapritermes taracua P3 segment gut microbial communities from Petit-Saut dam, French Guiana - Nt197 P3 | ecosystem: Host-associated > Arthropoda: Insects > Digestive system > Gut ...
TGATATTATATATGCCGTTGATTGTTTCCATTCTCAACAATACATCGTCTGTAATAGCAGCTAATTCATCTAAATTCTCGCCCTTTACTTCTACCACAATCGGCTCTATTTCATCGCCGAACAACGAACCAAGCGTGTTATCCTCCTGCTTAAATGTCAGCTCAAGCCCTTCAATATCGTTCGTTGCTTCCAAAAAACGTTCTCTTACGATTTCGGGAGACACGGGCGACGATTTCGATAGTATGACTTTCATCATTGCGGTATGTTCACCTTCAAATACTTCGTTGTCAGAACCGCCAACGCCGACATGCGAATACACAACACACAAACTGTCGCCACTGATAGAATGAACCAAAAACTCCAGGTTTTGGACCACTGCATCGGTTCGTTCCAACCGTGTTCCTTCGGGAAGTTTCACCGAAATTGAAAAGGCATGACTGCCTGCACGCGGCAGAAATTCTGTTCCCATAAAAGGAAGTAACAATAAAGTTCCGGCAAGCAACAATACAGATAAGCCGATCACTAACCAGCGATTCCGCAAAAAGGACGTCAACATTCGCCTGTACCAGTCGAATTGCAATGAACGCGTTTCCGTGTCCGTATTTCTCTTTCCGGTTATTTTGTCGTACATCATCGGAATGACAAGTAAAGCGACAAAAAGCGAGGAGATAAGCGAAAAGGCAACCGTCATCGCCTGATCTTTAAAGAGTTGTCCCGATGCGCCATGAATATATACAATGGGCAGAAAAACGACAATCGTGGTCAATGTCGAAGCAATAATGGCTCCCGACACCTGGGATGTTCCGGTAATAATCGATTCCTTCCGTTCGGTTCCGCGTTCATGATTCCGAAAAATGCTTTCTATTACCACAATTGCATTATCGATCAACATACCGCCACCCAGCGCCAAACCGCCCAAAGTCATCACATTAAGCGTCAATCCGCTGAAATACATCAGGTTGAATGTTGCCACGATAGAAAAAGGAATGGCTAAACTTATGATAAGTGTTGTACCTATACGGCGAAGGAAAACGAACAAAATCAATACGGCAAGCAACAACCCTAAGAGCGCGGTATTTTTTACCTCGGATATGGCGTCGCTGATAAATGTGCCCTGATTGGTAATAACCTGAAAATCATAACCCGGCAATGCCCCCCTGAGATTTTCTAACTGTTTGTTAACCAAATCGACTACCCGTACCGTATTGTTCTGCATTTCTTTATAAACGGACAGACCGATACAGCGATCGCCGTTTAAACGGACAATATTCTGCGGTCGTTCGTTTTCAAAAGTTACGGTAGCCACCTCGTGTAAGTACACCGGCGCCCGACCAACTGCGTTTCTTGCAGAAGCAGATGCTCCTCCGGTAGCCGCCTCTGTTGCTTTATAGCTGACAATCAGGTTTTCAAAATCACTTTCGTTGGTAAACTGCGTCGTACTTTTTACTAAATATTGCAATCCGATATCGCTCACACGACCTCCCGAAATGGTTTGGTTGTTCTGTTGTACGCGTGAAGCTATTTCGTCAATGGTCAAATCAAAGGCTTTTAGCCTGTAAACATCGGTATTGATTGTCAGCACAGGACGTTCAGCGCCTGAAAGCGCCACTTCGGCTACCCCTTCAAGTCGCACTAATTCGTTCCGGACATAACTTTCGGCCATTTTTCGCAACTCGGCCATATCCGTTATATTGACGTGCGACATGGAAATCAGCATGACCGGCGCTGCATTCGGATCATGTTGCGTAATGTTTAATGATTGAATATCCCTGTTGGATGCAAATGGAGCCATGGCCTTCTGAAGATCAAGAAAAGCCTCGTCCATATCTTTGTTTTGGGAGTATTCGACGGTTATGCGTGCAGAGCCGGCTTTAATCACGGACGATACCTGTATCACATCACGCTGCCGCATCGTTGTCTGCTCCATGTTCTCGATAAACATTTTCTCAATCTCTTCGGGCGGACGCTCGCCGGCTTCGATCTCTATGAAGAGTCGCGGGGAATTCATCTTGGGTAATAAATCCACATTCAAACGATCGTACGATATATATCCCAGCAACAGGACAGCCATTAAGACCATCGAGATCGTAACCGGATTTCTTACTGCAAAGTTGATTATTTTTCTCATTATTAATGTAGTTTTCAGAAATTTAAATCTAAAATCTAAAATCGTAAATCTAAAATTGTTTATCGGTTAACGAAGTACTTTGACACGACTATTCGCACGCAAGGTTTCATATCCACGGATGATAAGCTGGTCGTTTTCAGCTAATCCATCTAAGATTTCAACATTATCATCGTCTTCAATACCTGTTGTCAAATTTCGTATCACCGCGACATTCCGTTCTACGACATAAACAAATTTCCGGTTACGGTTTGTCTGCACAATATTTTTAGGAATAATAATCACATTTTCAGACCTGTCGATTACCACGTCCGCTTTTACAAACATACCCGGACGTAATTTCAATTCCGAATTTTGAATCAATATCTTGCATTTGAAGGTACGTGTTTCGGCGCTGATGGCAGGCGATATCTCGCTGATTACGCCTCTCAAAGTATCATAAGGCAAAGTGGGTTGCGTAACATTTACGGGCTGATTGACCTGAATATAAGGCATATTGCTTTCGGCAAAATTGACTTCTAAGAATAAATTCGCATAATTCATTATACTGACCATCGGTTGATTATTAGCTACCTTTACATCGGTCGTATAATGAGGCAGATTGGTAATGACGCCATCGAACGGCGCTTTGACATTCATCTTTCCCAGATTGATATTGGCGTTAGCTAAGGCGTAACGCGCATTTGAAGCGCTGATTTCGGCATTTTTTACCTGTCCGCCTGTGGCGCCGCCTAAAGTCTGCAATTCTTGTTGCTTAACCTGCTCCTGTTCTGCAATTTCGAGTTGAAGTTTCCTGGATTCGATTTGGATATTGTTTTCGTATTCACTGTCTTCAAGCCGGATAATAACCTCATCTTTTCTGACGGTTTCGCCTAACCTGAAAGGTCTTCCTGTGCGGGGATTCGTCTGCAATTTGTAGAGTCCGCTCATTTCCGAATTAAGGTCAACGCTGCTCATAGGCATTGCAGTGCCGGAATTGGTAATCAGCCGGTTAATTGATTTGTCTGCTTTCAGTTCGCGCACAGATACGGGTGTTTCAATGTCGTTCGCACCGCTTTGCGGCTGATTGTTGCAAGTAGCAAAAAAGAATAAAATCAGTGCGCCCAACGCGATGTGTCCGACGGATTTCTTTATTAAATGAAAACCGTTTTTGAAAATCGTTTGAATGATTGAATATCGAATGTTATACATCACATTTATATATTTTATAGTTATTAATTCTTTATTATCTTATTAATCCTTTTAATCATAGTCTTATTTGATTGTAAGCGACTGCAACTCCCTTACCGGAAGCACAGGTTCATCTTTTTCAAAATCGTAGAGTGTAGCAATTTTTAACGTCAACAATGTATTTTTATAGTTGATTTTCTGTTGCGCAAGATTTCTCCTGCTGTTTGAGAGTTGTTCCTGATACTGACTCATCTGCAAACCTGTTAGATCGCCTTCGCGGTAACGAACCTGCTGCAGTGCATATTGACGTTGCGAATTTTCCACATTTTTTTCAGAGATGCTTATTTGTGTGCGATAGTTTTCCAATTGACGCAATGTTTGTCGAATAGCCAGTTCAATACTTACGATTTCTTCGTTATACTGTAATTGGGCAATTGTTTGGGCCGCCTGTTGTGCGCGTATCCGTGCTCTACGTTGTCCCCAGTCAAAGATCGGAATAGAAAAACTGAGCGCAACCCTTGGGCTATTGATTGGGTTATCATAGATATTTGAGAAACGTTCATTGTCGCCGGTAATACCTAAAGAAAGTGAAACATTTCCGCTAAACTCATTCATTGCCTTTACAGTTGTCATCTGCATTTCTGCCAGTTCCATGCTTATTTCGCGTTGACGCAATTCCATCCTTGAAGACATTGCATATTTAACTGCATCATCTATACTAACAACTAAAGGAGTAATATCATCAATATCAGCCATCACACTAATATCTTCACTGAGCGGCATGCCTAAGGTTTGTTTCAACCGGTCGTAGAGATTATTTAATGTAACTGTATTTTGTTCGACATTAGACTGCGCGGATGCAAGGTTTACTTCTGCCTGATAGAGTTCTTCTTTTGGCGACATGTCGGCCTCAACTTTATAAGTGATAATTTCATAATTAGTTTCTTCGTTTTTAAGTGCATCTCGGCTGATTTCCAATTGATTAACAGCCAAATAAACCTGATAGAACTGTCCTGTTATATTATTTTCTAAATTCAATCGCTGCAAAGCATAACTGATTCCGGCATTTTCATAATCAAACTCAAGTTGATCAAGTTGCATTTTCAGACGGTTATACGTAAAAAGAGGTTGGTCGATCTGTAATGAAAGATTGTTACTAAATGCTTTGTTGCTATTTGAAGAGCCGTCATTGAAAACCGACCTGTTCTCAGACCAACTCAAATTATTGACTATCCGAATTTGGCCGTCCGTTGGTAAAAAAGGAACAGAAGCCGTAAGTCTGGTGTCTGATGTCGTTCTTTTGTTTGTGTACCATTGCGATAAACGGTTGTCGAAACTACGCGTTTGACTGTAGCCGAAAGGGTTGACAGTCATTGAGAAAACGGGTTTTAGTCCGGCACGTTGTGCCTGAAGAGAGAAATGAGTCCTTTCAAGGGTCAACTTGGTAGTTCTCATATTCGGATTAAACTCTTCCGCAATATCGAGCGCCAGGTCAATTGTTAATACCCTTTGCGCGGTAGAGATAAACGAAATTCCTGCACAAAAAATAAGGAACAAGAGCAATTTTAAATTTAACTTTTTAAGTGTCATATTATTTTATTTATGTTATTTTCTATTTTTATTTGGGCAACCGCAAGGGTAGCCCCTACATCATTCGTAATTATTGGGCAACCGCAAGGGTCGCCCCTACATCATTTTATTAATCACTAAACTCTAAACTCTAATATCTACTAACTAATTTTCTGCTCTTGCTAATTCTGTCCCATCTCCGGCCAAGTCGATTTCGGCGCTTGATTCTCTTCTTACAATCTTGACTGCATCGGCAGTGACCATCCGAACGCCGTTTATATCGTTGGTCAGCACAACTTTAATTGTATCGTCGCTGAAAAAGTAGGTACCTAACCTGCTCCAGCCGTCGGCGGCGCGTCGGAGGTTGAGGAATGCTTTATCTTCGCCGTCGTCATACAGTACTTTAAAGCGGTACTCCATCGTTCCGCGTGCGTTATTGTTTCTGCGCAGTTCATCCGGCTTATATACATAGTAATACAAGTCGTACAATCCTTTCGAGGGTACAGGCACTTTCCAGGTGGCTGTCTGACTGCCGCTTCCGCTTTTAATAACATACGCAGAGCGGATATGCGTTCCATAATAGCCGGCGTTGGTCGTTAATGTCCATTGTAGGGGCGGTCGCCAGCCCTGTACGCCTGAATAAGGAAATTCATCATCGCCGACTGTTTCCAACCACTGCGGCAAAAGCCCCACAATATCCGGTCGTGACAACTCAAACAAGTCAATATCCTCATTATCAACGATTACCTCGCCCTTTGCCAAATAATTTACATTTGACAGTATAAAATCGCCTTCCTGCGCAATCGGTACGTTTTGTTCGCGTGCAATGTTGCTTGCAGGCATATTGATCATATTCGGCAAATTAGACGATATCATCGTATTGATATTTATGCTGCGTGGCGCTTCTTCCCAGACGTTCACAATTTGTTTCGTTTCGTGAGCAGCTAAGGAGATTTTTCGTCGCGTACGCGGGTCGTAATCATCGCTTCGCATATTACCTCCACCCATTGTAAAAGTAAAGCCTCCACCTCCGCCACGGCCGCCGCCACCTACAAAGGCGCCGCCGCCTCCGCTGAAATTTATTTCGAGATTGATAATTCCGTCAATTTCGGAATCGTTTGTAATCTGTATTTTTGTGACATAGACTTCTACGTCGCGGTTGATGATATACGTTATTTCCGGCTGTTCGACAATATAGGAAGGCAATTGAGTCGGTCTGTCCCACGTGGCGATCGGCGCGCTTAAATCCACATCGGTAATCCGGCTCATTTCATCGAGCACATCTTCAAACCGGAGGTTACTGAACCGGTTATCATTCAAATAAGCGCGCAGGGAATCGCGAAACTCCAGGTTTCCGATATTCAGTTCAGCCTGAGCAAACAACATATTGGCTTTCAGGGATATGATATTATCTAATAAATCGCGCTGTTCAGGATCGTTCAGTAATTCCTTGAACGGACGTTTTTGGATCAGCAGATTAGCCTTTTCATTGTTACTGATCCCGTTCATCTGCCGCATCATGTTATTATCCTGCAAATCTTGCAGATAAACCTCAATCAAGCGGTTGGCAATAGTCCATTCGGACGAAAAAATATTATACCTGAAATTATACAATTGCGGAAAGAGAAAATAGGAATTAGGTTTGACTACAATATTGGCTGTTCCACGTTCCATCGAAAATTCACGCGCACCTTCCGCTCGCTGGAACGTCATTAAAAAGCCGTTAAAAACATTGAGAGCCGCATCGCTGTCTGAAATTTCCCTGCCCATCCGTTTGGCAAACGACTTTTGAATGGGGATTTGTTTTACGACGTCTAAATTATTAAACAGACAACCCTTCTCGGGGAATAATACCATTTCGGGTTGCATTACCTCTTCTGCCTTGGTCCAGGCGCGGACATAACTGCTGAACTGCACCGGAACTTCAATCACTGAAAAACGCCTGAATGAGTAATTAAGTGCATAATTATTTTCAAATGATTGTCTGCGTAACCTTATCTGGTATGGGATTGTATCTGCAATCGCCTCAAAGGCTTCCGAATAGAAATCATTGCCTTTCAAATGCCACATACTGAATATGGCGCGATCCACTTCGACGCATTTTTGTTCGTAGTCGCCGATGATCAATGAGATAGCAGGCGTCGGATAGTCTGTACGGAAAATAAAAATACTGTCGGAGGGGAAGTCGGAAGCTAAGAGTTCAGCGTCAAGAGTTTCGGGGCTGTCGCCTCCACGAAAAAACATGATATCGCCATTTTCGCGCATTTGCATCATGCTATCGCGCATTCGTTCTCTAAATGCAGGATCATCGCGCATACGTGCCATGGTGGCGCTGTCGGGCGCGGGTCTCATTCTAAATTCGCCGCCACCCGGAGGGGGGCCTTGCTCGCCGTCAGGGCGTTGCTGTCGCTGGAATTGCTGACCGCCTTCGCCGTCTGCTCCCCGCTGTGGTCGTTGTCCTTGCTGACCGCCTTCGCCTTGCGGTATTCTCTGACCCGGTTCTCCATCGGGCGCGGGTCTCATTCTAAATTCGCCGCCTCCGGGAGGGGGGCCTTGCTCGCCGTCAGGGCGTTGCTGTCGCTGGAATTGCTGACCGCCTTCGCCGTCGCCACCTCGTTGTGGTCGTTGTCCCTGTTGAGCGCCTTCGCCTTGTGGTATTCTTTGACCCGGTTCGCCATCGGGAACGGGTCTCATTCTAAATTCGCCGCCTCCGGGAGGAGGGCCTTCGCCTCCGCCTTCGCGCATACGTACCATCATGCTATCGCGCATTCGTTCTCTAAATTCGGGGTCTTCACGCATACGGGCCATGGTTGCGCTATCAAGAGCGCCACCTTGTATTCTGATAGGGCCGCCACCCGGACCTTGTTCGCCGTCAGGACGTTGTTGCCTTTGAATTTGCTGTCCGCCTTCGCCGTCGCCTCTCTGTCCCCGCTGAATCGGTTGACCGTCGCCTCCCTGAGGTCTTCTCTGTCCTTGCTGAACATCGCCACCCTGCGGTTGCCTTTGTTGTCCGCCACCGTCGATCGGTCTTCCCTGAAATTGCTGTCCGCCTCCCTGTGGTTGCTGACCTCCGCCACCACCTTGTGGTTGCCTTGCTTGTGGTTGCTGAACATCGCCTCCTTGCGGTTGCCTTTGTTGCCCTTGTTGCCCACCTCCGTCAATCGGTCTTCCCTGAAATTGCTGTCCGCCTCCCTGTGGTTGCTGGCCTCCGCCACCACCTTGCGGCTGCTGACCGCCGCCGCCTTGCGGTTGCCTTTGTTGTCCTTGCTGACCTCCGCCTCCTTGTGGTTGTGGACCACCGCCACCCACAGGTCTGTTCTGAAATTGCTGATTGCCGCCACCTTGAACGGGTCTGGGGCCACCGCCGCCTCCACCGCCGCCACCTCCGAACATGCCGCCCATACCGCCCATCGGCCCGCCGCCGATAAACATCATTTGGCCTCTGCCACCCATACCGCCTACAGGGCGGATTGTGCCGTCGTTACTGTCGTATTCATTCGAGCGGATTTCCGGCCTCTTTTCGCGGGGCGCTAATCTTGTCCCTTGCGTGATAGCCTGCAGACCGTTGATTGTCTTCACGGTTGTGCGGTAATTGCTGAAGTAAACGCGCTGCCAGTCAGGATTTTCACTGCTATAAGACACGCCCGGACGCGGATACCAGTAGGTTTCGGGCGTAAACAAAACATAATTTTCGGTTTGAAAACTGTATTTTTTATCAATATTGAACAGATCCGATGCATATTTCTCCTGGAGCAGATCGTCAGGAATATCAAGATAACAGAAACCGTCGTCGATTCTTCCGTCATACTTAATCACATAAGAGGTGGTGTCGCCTGTTTCCAAAACCCTGCCAAAATCAACCAAGATGATCTGATGATCGCGTGTAAACGACAGGTCTTTCCCGTTTTCTTTTATTTCGCGAACCGTCAGGGAAGGATTAAGGCAAAAAGTAAAAATAGAAGATGTTTCCTGCACGATGCCATGCATGGTCACACTTGCAGCGATGGATGAGGGGAATTGTTCGATATCTAAATCATAATCAGTGATGACCATTTGAGGCGTGTCAACATATTTATTGTTGATTTCAACATACTTAGCTCTCATCTTCGATGCGCTCAGAAAAGTATTGACATGATTGAAACCGGCCAACAGTCCTGCTAAAATAAAACAAAATGACAGCGCAAGCCAACGGTAACGTCCATATTGCGTATTTGGCAGTCGCCTGAACAAAAAGATTGATATGCCGATAAAACCAAAACCGATAAATAAATAGATTAAACGATGATTGATTAAGGCAGCCCAATTGGTAAATCCTACAATGGACGATTTGACCAAAGGCGTGTTATACACCATGTAATCAAAGAGATAGTAAAATTTATCTGATATGTAAAACAGGGTCAAAGCAATGTAACCCAATAGCAAAACAAATGTAATCGCCTGATTTTTAATGATAAGCATACAGCCTATCGACAGGCCGAAGATATATACTAAGGTAGGAACGCTGATGATGAAAAAATATATGAGATACGAAACCCAGTCAATGGGTACTCCCGAAACAAAGTTAAAAATACAGACAAGGAAAATAATGATCAGGTTCAATCGGATAAACACATTCATATTTCCCCAGATTTTGCCGATCACATATTCGGCATTACTGAGCGGATGCACATAGAACACTTCGGAAGTGTCTAATTTCTTGTCCGATTTCAGAAATTCGGATGAGAGGAAAACAGCGATGACAGCCTGTCCGGTGTTCAGTAACAATAAGTTAATATAGGGAATATTGGAAGGCAACGCCCGCATAATCCAGAACTGGGAAATATCGGGGAAAACCAAAAAAGCAAAATTAAATATGCTGAGCACTAAAATCGCCAAAACAAGAAATATCCTGTAGAACCAACTCCTCATCAGCAGTTTGCTCTCGTATTTGGCAACAGAACTAATATTATCTAATACAGCCATATATTTAAAGTTTATTCATAATAAAAAATGCTTAATGTAAGAATGTTTGATGTAAGTACAAAGACTGAAATTTTGACAAACGGTTTAATTACAAACAAAAATAAAAACTTTGGACTGTTCGTAGTTGACTCCGACCGAACATAAATTTTTAATTTTTAATTATTTAACTGTTTACCCATTTATTTAACTTCTTCTCCATATAATAAACATACGCATGCTCTAAGTTCGGCGGATAAGGTTCGGCATTGTAACCCTCTATTTCATCGGCTACTACCTGCACTTCCCAGCCTGTGCCCGAAGGAATGGTGGTTATGACGGGATACAGTTTGTCGATTTGCCCCAACTCATCGCCATTGATTTTTATGCGCCATACTTTTCCTTCGGTTTCCTTCAGCATTTCCTGCGGAGCGCCGAAAAAAGCTAATTCGCCGGTATTCATCAGCGCCATGTTGTTACATGTACTCGAAATATCCCCGACGATATGTGTGGAGAGAATAATGGAAACGTCTTTTTTGCTGATTTCGGCAAGCAGGTTGCGAAAACGGATCCGTTCTTCGGGGTCAAGTCCCGTGGTCGGTTCATCAACAATGATCAGTTTGGGATTATGAATCAATGCCTGCGCAATACCGAGACGGCGTTTCATCCCTCCCGACAGTCTGTTGGCATACCGCTCCCTGACGTCAAACAAACCTACGCTTTCGAGCATTTCATCGACGGCCTGCTTGCGTTGTTTGCTATTATTCATACCCGATAAGCGGGCGGCGTAATCTAAAAATTCATACGTTTTATATTTGGCAAAAAAACGGAAATCCTGCGGAAGGTATCCGAGAATACCTCTCACTTCTTTCCTTTGTTTCAGCAGATTATATCCAAATACATCAATTTCGCCCGAACTGGGTTCCATCAAAGCAACCAAAATACGCATCAGCGTGGATTTGCCGGCGCCATTTGGCCCTAACAAACCAAACATCCCCGTTGGAATCTCCATATTAATATCTTTCAGGGCATGATTCCCATTTGGATAAATTTTATTCAGCGATCGGATAGAAATACTCATAGACAGCTAATTAGAATTGAAAAATGAATGTTTAGTACAAAAAAAATAATGGCTTAACAACCATCCGCTAAATAAGATAGAATAAACCGCAAAAAGTTTAAAATAGCCGGCAAAATCCTCCTGATATTTTTAGAAAAAAATATTTTTCCTACAAACAGCGCGCCGTCAGGTACGCAATGTTAATATTTATTTTCTACCCATATTTTTCGCTTAACGGGCTACTAATTTTCCGTATTATTTCGCACAAGCGCGGACTTGCGCGAATGAAGGAATTGAAAATCGGTGTTAGCTAAAAAAACAACGAAGTGATCTCTCATCAAAGAGCGGAATGTAAATGTAAAAAAAAAACATTAAGGACGAACAAAAAAAACCCGAACATTTCGTCCGGGTTTTTTAGAAAAAAAAATTTTTTTGAGTGGGGAAATAACTGATTTCTAACTCAATGTATTTTTTTACTGTTGATTTTGATTGTTCTTTTTGCCTGCTGAAGGTTGTGTAACCTCTTCAACAGAAACATTTTTACAGTCTATCGTATTGTTTATTACTTTGATAATAAGCACATAGTCTTTTCCATCATTATCTGTGAAAGGATATTTCTGGGTGTCATCATCCTGAAAATTGAAAGCAGCTTTAAAGAAAGTGAACAATACTTCTTGAGTACCATCTGACATAAAATTAACAATTGGGATAGTGACGTCTCTTTTATTGTCTCCGTTTTGCTTAACAATTTTTAATCCATTACAGTCCACGCCTACACTTTTAACAGTAGGTGTAATTAACTCATCAATAGGTAGGATATATCCGGGATCAACATAGTAATTCTTGTAGTAATCCTCAAGCTGGCCTAAGTTAAAATCACCAAAGCACTTTTGAGCATAGTCATCAAAGGTATAAGAAGCATAACCGCTTGTCTGCCATAGTTCGCGTTTGGGGGCAAGTCCGCCACCGGCAACCCATTCATCATACGCAGCATCAACCGCAGCCCAATCAATACAGTCGCCTTCTTTGAGGTTTTGCCAATGGATAGAAGTTGACAACACATCACCTTCAAATAAGTAATATCCAATAAAACCAAGATTTACTTCAACAGGAGGCACAACAATTTCCTGGAACTGGAAATCAGCACACGTGAAAGATCCGTCTATTGAAGCGCCTAATTTAAGTTGGTCTTGTACAGAAGGTGTAATCACAATGTGTAGTGTAATCGTTTCGCCTGTGGATTTATGAATCCCTTCTACAATATAATATCCTGCGCGGGGCAATTGTTGTTGTCCGACAACATTTTGATTTCCAAGAGTATTAAATACAGGATTCATCGATCCAATTAAAGGAAGTTTTACGCCTTCCTCATTGTTAAGTCCCGGCCATGCTACACGGCTAATAATTGAATATGTATAATCCGGGCCGGCAAGTGGAATAAGTTGGACAGGATTAGTACTAGCTGTATATGACATCCCCACATAACCATACTGGCTGCCGCTCAGATGTTCAAAAACTACGATACAATCATCAAGAGGTTCGGTTTCCGGGTCGGGATCGTTATCCTCTGGGGGGCAAGTACTTGTTGTGAATTGACAAGCGTAAATCAAACCGGCAGGATTGTTGTCGAGGTTATAAAGTCCACCACATTCGTCGGAATTTGCTGCGACAACAATAATTTTATTATTACCCTGTACCAAAAAATCTTTAATATCAACCATAGCAATGTGTTGCCACGCTACGTCGTGAAAGGCAGCCTGTGAAAAATCTGTAAACCCAATAGCCGGACTTGCAGGCAAAGGATATCCCTCTAATGCAGCGGTATAGCCTACGCGCACACCGTTTACAAAAAGTACAGCAGCGTTATCACATGCAAAATAGAATGGAACTGTCGGTTCAACGATTTCGCCCTGAAGAACAAATTCGCTGACAGTATTAATGATGTTTGATCCTGAAAGTCCATACCACCATGGGTCTTTACGATCCCAAATCCATGTAGCTTTTTGGCCTGCTTGTGTTTCGATTGCCATCATCGGAATATAATGCGCTGAAGTGCTTATTCCTGCATTCCATAACTCTTTAATTTCGGTTCCATCCAATGTCCATGAATTATCAGGGTTAACCACATAAGAACCATTTTCATCTTTATAGGCTCCACTAATCAAAGTGTATGTCTTTAAACAATCATCGCCTTCGATAAATGGTTCCTCAGGAACAATCGGCGTAGTCTTTTCAACATATCCATCAATGAAAACCATGTTGATGTTTTTGTTGTTGTAAACTTTGGGAATAAAGAATACATAACAATTGTCGCCTGTCTTTTGCTGACCGGGTTGAATTTTGATTTTGAAATCCCAGTAGGTGTTCGATTCTTTTGAGGTAAGCGTGAAGCTCTCATACTTATCAAACACGGTGGCATCAACTTTTAAATACCCGTTGTCTTTTTGCTTCGAATCCCAGATAAAATAAATTCCGGGAAAATCCGCACTGTGTGCATTGGACGTAATTTTCGTGCCGGAGGCATTTTTACGTGCCGATGGTGCTTCGGCAATATTTACCGCCACTTCTTTGTCGGTATCGCCGTTCCAAACAATGGAACTGACTGCTGCTTTTCTTAAATCGATACCGTCATCACCCACCTGATCAAACAGGTCATTACTACAAGCGCTGAGCAATACAAGCGCTACAACTGAAAAAAATAATTTAAATCTCATAGGTTTTTGAAAAAATTAAAAAATAAATAAATAGTTTTGTTAAAATTTGGTGCAAAAGTACAATCTTTATTTCAAAAAAACAAATTTTTGGAGAGTTAATTATTGTTAAAATGGCATATTTTTTTCAACTATTTTTTTCGGAAAAATACAATAGGTTCGTATCCATAGTTTTATGAATTTTAGCAAAATAACATATCGGAGAAAAAAAGAAAAAAAAGCGCGTCGAAATAGATAAAAAAGGTGTGAGAATTGAAAAAAAAGTATTGAAATGGATAATTTTGGCAAAAAGATAAAAAACATTGTATTTTACAAGTAAAAAGCATCGTTTTACGTACTTTAAACGTCATATCAGGTAGAGAAAATCGATTTTTACGGAGCATCTTTTGTTTTGTCGAAAGAAGAGAATAGGATCGAAAAACCGTTTTTTAAAAACTATTTTGCTATTTTTGTCCACGATTAGATGAAGTGGAAGATGAAACATAAAATCAGGCATTGGTTTGGAGGGTTGGCGATGGTTGCAGCGGTCGTAGCGTTTGTTGCATCGTGTGCCAATATGGCGTCGCCAAACGGAGGGCCGTACGACGAAACGCCGCCACGCTTTTTACGAAGTACGCCCCGGCTTAATCAGACCAATTTTACGGGCAAACGAATTGAAATCATCTTCGACGAACTGATACAGATTGAGAAACCTTCCGAAAATGTGATTATCACACCTCCGCAGAAAAATCTGCCTGTTGTGCGGGCATCCGGCAAAAAAGTGATTGTTGAACTGAAAGACTCGCTTGTCGCGGATGTGACGTACACGATCGACTTTAACAGCGCCATCTCCGATAATAACGAGAAAAATCCGGTCGAGAATTTCAGTTTTGCGTTTTCAACAGGGGATGAGATCGATTCGCTCGAAGTTTCGGGTATCGTCCTCAACGCAAGCAATCTGGAACCTATGCCGGGTATCCTTGTCGGCTTGCATCGTGATTTGGCCGATTCAGCCTTTACCACGACTCCTTTTTTCCGTACTACCAAGACCAACGACAGGGGAAAATTTACGATCCGCAACGTGGCCGAAGGGACTTATCGTATCTATGCGTTGAACGATGCCAACCGTGATTACCGTTTTGACCAGCCGGGCGAAGATATTGCCTTTCTTGATTCGCTGATCATTCCGTCGTTCGAAGCAGCTATCCGACAAGATACGATTTGGAAAGATTCATTAACGGTTGATACGATCTTCACGGTCAATTACAACCGTTTTTTGCCCGACGACATTGTCCTTCGCCTGTTTAAAGAAAAGTTCCAACGTCAAATTATGCTCCGCCCCGAGCGAACACAGCCGCATCTTTTTACGTTACGATTCAATGCACCTTTGGACACGATGCCCATACTTAAACTACTTGATAACCTGTCCGATGCATCTTTGGATTCAGCGCCCGAACCCGCATTTTCCGCCAATCCGCCACGCGACGATTGGTTCTTTACACAAATACCCGACGATCCGACAACCGTCAATTATTGGATTAACGATTCGCTTGTATGGCAAAGGGATACATTGCATCTTTCTATTACGTATCTCAGGACAGATTCCCTTTTTCAGCTTGAATCCCGCACCGATACAGTTCATTTATCTATGCGACGACAGCCGGCGGCCGCTACCCGGCAACGATCAAGAAACGCCGCCGACGAACCGCCACCGGTTGAGTTTCTGACGATGAATGTATCTGCATCGGGGACAATCAATATGTATGACACGCTCTCCATCACTTTTCCGGAACCGGTGCACGCATTGTCGAAAGAGATTTTTCGATTTGAAATCCAACAGGATACGATTTGGACGCCGATTGATTTTACTTTCCGGCAAGACAGTGTCAATATATTAAGATACTACATCGAACGGCAATGGGATTACGAAGAGAGTTACCGGTTAAGCATCGATTCGGCGCAAATTTTCAGCATCTACGGGAAATGGAACAATACGCTTGAGTCGAAATTTAAAATAAAACGGGAAGATGAATACGGCAAACTTTTTATACCTGTTTTTGGCATCGAGCAACCTGCTTTTGTCGAATTGCTGAACTCGGGCGACGTACCTGTACGAAAGGTGAAAGTAAAAGATGGGGGCGCACTCTTTTTGTACTTAAAACCGGACACATACTATGCGCGCCTGATTGTCGACACGAACGAAAACGGACAATGGGATACCGGAAATTATGCCGAAAAACGGCAACCCGAAGAGGTCTATTATTCGACCAAAGCATATAAACTACTCGCTAACTTTGACATAGATGATGAAGATGGCTGGGACGTCTTTGACGTGCCTCTTATCAAACAAAAACCACCGGATATCACCAAAAATAAACCTAAAGATGTTACAAGAGAACGACGTGATTACAGACAGGAAAGTCAGCCGCAACAGAATCGTCAGGGAGGCATGGGCTTACCGGGCGGACTGGGAAGGGGGATTGGCTTATAAACGACAGCCGGTTAGAAAAGTTTGTTCGGTTTGGATTTGGATATTCCTCTTTCTGACGACTTTACAGGCGCAGTATCAACCCCATAGCATGTCGCTCAACCGGGGCGAAGAAACGAAATACGACATTTATTTCAGATGGGGCATCCTGATGCCGCGTGCAGGCGAAGCGCGTTTCTCATTCAACGAATCCGAGTGGCAAGGGCAACCGGCATCGCTCTACCGGATGATTTTCCATACAGCCAATATTTTCGAGGCGATCTATAAAATGAGAGATACCATTAACTGCTATTACGGATTGGATAATACGCTGTTATACGGACTAAAGCATACCGTGGAGAGCGGTTATGACCTGACGGATATACTTACTTTTTCGTACATTGGCGAAAAAACGTCGGTTCATTCGTATCGCTACACCCCTACCGCAACAAAATTAGATACTACGTTGACGGTCGCTTCAGGTCATGTGTTTGATATGCTTGGGGCAACCTTCTTATTACGAACCATTGACAGGCATACGGTCGAAACAGGGGATGTTTTCGCATGTACCGTCGTTACGGGTAAAGATTTGATCAATACATGTTTCCGGTATCAGGGTCAGGCTATTGTCGAACGTGATAATTATAAATACCGCACTCATTATTATATCATAGATATTCTCGACGACGCATTTTCGCAAACCAAAGCATCGGCTGAGTTATGGATTGGCGACGACGACAATTATGTCCCTGTCAAAGTGCGTACGAAACTCAAAATCGGCTATGCCGAAGTTTACCTTAAAAGCGTCGCCAATCTGAAAAAACCGTTTGATTGCCGTGTACAAATAAAAAAGTAGGGGCAAGGCATGCCTTGCCCCCATTTTTTAATTAACGACCTTAATGGTTTTTTTGCCGTCGGTGACGATATACACGCCGCGTGACGGTAGAGACGCAATGCATTGCGTCTCTACATCGGAGGCAACGCCCTGATATATTAATGTACCCGTTACATTATATATACGCCATTCGCCGCCTGCCGGTAAACCGCTGACATGCAATACGCCGTCCTGCGTATATGCTCGCAATTGTCCGGCGTCCGGCGTCAATTGTTCATTGGAAGTCGCGCCGGCGACAATCACACCGCTGTTCAAATTGGAACCGAATACAGCTGCCGGCATGACAAAGAACGTGAACGAACCGTTAGCGCCTGATGTTGAGGGCAAGAAACTGCCTGTTTCAATCCAGATATCTGCCGGCGTGAGGGTCAGGTTAATGCCTGCTGCACGCAACAGTCCGTTGATATAGTCGGCAAGGTATACGGCAAGTTGTTCGGGCGTACCGGCGTATTGTTGCGGTACATTGTAGGCAGCGTTCCCGATGATAGCGAGCGCTTTTTCCCACTGTATCTGCCGGGCAGTCTTTTTGAAAGATGCTTCGACTGTGACATGCGCGGCGGGCATCGAAAACGTGCGGGTATTAACTGTGCCGCTCAGTGTGACGGCTGTTGCCGGTGAGTAAGTGCGAAATGCGGTTATCTCATCTAATTCGTAACCCGTTTCCGGACTGACGGTCAGTGTGACGATATCGCCTGCCGTTGCAATTGTACGACTTGCTGTTACGCTACCGCCCGTGAATATACCGATATTGACAGAGTACGAAGAAGGCGGGGTAGGTGGAGTGGTCGGTGTACCTGATGTGACGGTAAAGTTCGCATTGACTGTTGCAGTCGCTGCGCCGCTGTTTCCGCTGATGGTGATGACTGCGTTATAGTTGCCTGCCGTCAGTCCTGCTTTCGGCTGAACGGTAAAGGTAGCCGTTGCGCCTGCGGCAAGCGATGTTGCAGAGAGTGTGCTGAGGTTGTAGTTTGTCGCGGTGGGCTGTGTCAGCGTGACGGTGCCTGTGCCTGTGTTGGTAATTGTTACCGTCTGCGCTGCAGGCTGCGCGTAACCCTCAGTCAATGAGCCGAATGAAGTTAGTGTCGATGCGCTGATTGTGAAGGTCGGTCCTGCCGTTGCATCTTCCCAAATTGCATACAGTGTTGTACTGCTTGTTCCTATTGTAAATATATCTCCGGGATTATAGACGGTTCCTGAGCCATTATTTGCTGTATTCCATTCTTTAAATTGTTTTCCGTCAGGAGCGGTTATCCCTGATTCACTTGCTACAGCAACTGTTGCGCCCGTTGGTTTATATACGGACAATGGTGCTGTTCCCGTTCCGCCATTTCTGTTGTAACTTAATCCATACGTTATAACTGCCTGAATATTTGCATATTTGTATGCAGGAACGGCAAGTGAGGTAATTACGAAACTACCATCGCTCACTCCAATAGTGGGACTTGATCCTGCGGTGTTACCGGCCAATGTATATATGTACTCGTTCGGTACGAAGTAATCAAAGTTCATCGCGCTGGTTTCGCCTATAGCCGTAACCACAGAACTGCCGTTAATATTTGCGCTGTATCCGCCGTACAAACCATAAGTTGCGCCGCCCTTTGCAAATACAGTGCTGCTGCCTGATATATTTAACCATGTTCTATAGGAAATACCGTATGTGTTGCCTGTGGCAGATACATTTGCATTATCGCTGATGGCAATGGACGCACCTCCGCCCTTTTCCACACGAATACCGTAACTGAAGCCGCTTTCTGTTGTGCCGCCCACAGCGTTTACCGTCGCATTGTCTTGAATATTAACATCGCCATTGTTACTGAAAATGCCGCCACTGCCGCTGCTTAATGTTGCCGCTCCTCCGGTGGCATTTACTGTCGCATTTCCACTGATTGTAATCAGGCCCCAATATGCATTAATACCATTACTGTTTGTGCGGGAGTCGCCGAACGATGCATTGCCGCCGGTAACATTCAGTATGCCGCCGGTGGTACTGGTAATAGTAAGATTGCCCGATGAATATATTCCGTACGAATCCAAGTCACTACCCGTGCTTTCAATCGTGCTGTTGCCCACAAGGTTAATCGTTGTGCCGCCGGGTACTTCCAGTGCGTTTGCGGCAGAGGTGGTGAAATCAAAATTGGTAAGGGTGAGAACCCTCGCGCCTGCCGACCCGCCGGTTACCACCGCGCCGGCAGCATTCATTTCAGCCGTAACCTCCGTGCCGCTTGCGTTGTTTTTATATAGCAAGCCGTCAGCATCGTTCAGATATAAAGTGTAGTCTTTGGGAGGCACTTCAATCTTCGCGTATTTGTGGGCGGAGGTGATTGTAAATGTACCAGTGCTTGTGCCGGTGGTGGGGCTTGTGCCTGTCGTGTTTGCGGCAACCGTATAAATGTACCCGCTCGGCACGGTGTAGTCGGGATCAAAAGCGCAGCTGTTGCCTATTGCTGTGATCGTTCCTCCATTGATTGTGATGGTTCCTAATCCCGCTCGAATACCGAATTTGTTGGTACCGCTACCCATTCCCGTTGCGACCACAGTGCCGCCCTTTACGATGATATTATACAGCGCGAAAATGCCGTATGTGATTGAAGCGTTTCCGCTTGTAGTTTCCAGACTGCCGCTGCCACCGATGGTAAGATCACCCTGCACATATATGCCATAAGAATCTGTACCGCCGCTATTCGTGCTTGTGAGTGTGTTCGTCCCTACAAGCACGATATTCATATTCGCATGCACCAGCAGTGCGGTATTTGTGGTGGTTTCAAAGCTAAAATTGGTAAGGGTGAGAACCCGTGCTCCCGCCGAGCCAGTCACTACCGCACCGGCAGCATTCATTTCAGCCGTAACATTGTTGCCACTTGCGTTGTTTTTATATAGCAAGCCGTCAGCGTCGTTGAGATACAATGTGTAGTCTGCTGATACCGTTGCTGCGCTTACCGTCAGCGGCATTGCGGCAAAAGCCGCCGTCAGTGCGAGCATCACCGTGATGCTGCGCCACCGATTAAAAAAGTAATTCTTTTTGTTCATAAAATTGTCATTTTTATTTATTCATTTATCTATTTTATTAATTTGGCTACAAAATTACGGCTACCGTTTGTAACCGATTGGACAAAACGTAAAAATTTTGGGACAAATCGTACAAAAATTGGACAAATCGTATATTTTTGGGACAAAAGGCAAATTTTAACAATTTTTAACAAAATCGGGCGCAAAATAACAAGGATGTCTGACGATTAACCGGAAACCCGATTAAAGCAAACATAAAAAACGTGTAAACTGTTTCAATCGGTTTACACGTTTTTTTTAAATCTGAATATACGACAAACTTTGAGATAAAAATACGTCTTAGCTTCCGGTGTTATATTACTTTTCCCTTTGCTGTTATTTTGGAATTCTACCTTTATATAAATCCCATAAATCAAATATTAAATCCCAATTTTTACCCCATACAATATTATTTCGTTCAATCTTAAACTGCTTGAATTTTTTCAGATTACGGTATTTATCATATTGAGGGTGTGGATGTTTATATAAAAAATCCCCAAAATCTATTTGCTGAATAACACCATCATCAAACAACAATTCAACTACATAATCATTTATGTATCTGGCATTAACGAGTTTTATAATTTCATAATTACTCATTTCTTTTTATTTTAGGAAATTGAATTTTGCTTTGGTTTCTTTTTCTCGCCCGGATAGAAATGTTTGTTTAAATCTTTTATATGTTCGTTAAGTTTTTGGGTATCAACTGACATGTTTTCTATCTTCTTAATTGTTACAGATTTAACTTCCTTGCCAAGAATGAAAAATTCAACCCATTTTGTTACGATGTCAGCATAATAAATATGAATAAAATTCTTTACGATTGTTTGGTTTTTTTCGCTAATAGGTAAAAAACCTTTCTTCCTCCTTATCTTGATTTCCGAAAGCAACCCATCTTTAATTACTAAATCAAAAACACTTTGATTGTTGTTTTCATCGACGACATGCACGTGAGGAGGCAAATGTTCACCTCTTGCAACAAAGTAAAAAATCAATTTTAAATATCTATAAATCTGTGGCATAATCTTTTATTTATGGAATGCAAAGATACGATATTTTTTCAAAAAATAATCAACCTTTCCCCCGAAAAGTTGCATTTACTGACAAAACTTGGACAAAACGCAAATTTTAACATTTTTTAAGATTTCACAATCAAAAAAACAAGGATGTCTAACGATTAACCGGAAACCCGATTAAAGCAAACATAAAAAAACGTGTAAACCGAATTAAGCAGTTTACACGTTAATTTGTCTGAAAAAATGATTACCGGCTATTTTTCAATGATTGCAACGAATTCATTATAGGAAACAATTTTTGTTTGATGATGAATTTGCATGGACAACAAATCCTTATCACCTGTCAGTATAAAATCGGCAGATATTGTATCGGCAAGTGAAAGCAAATACAAGTCATTGGCATCTCTTAAACTTGACGATACAACCGGTTTACCGGCAGAGGTCATTATACAGGATGTTTTTATCAATTCCAATGTTTGAACCACTCGCTCATCAGTAGCATATTTTTTGATTTTCTCGCGGGAAGAAATTCGCATAAATTCCTCCAGCAATTCATCACAAACATACACGTCAACAATATCAGAATTACACAAACCGCGCAATTCCGATAATCTCTTCCCGATCAAAAGTGAAATCCAAAGATTGGTATCAACGATGACCGTGTACTTTTCCATAACGCACCGCTCTTACTTCTTCCATGATTTCTTCTTCCGACAAATCCACATTCTCCGGACTGACTTTTATATACTCATCCCAAAGGTTTTGACGGCTGTTGAACTGCCAGCCCAATTTGTCGGCAAAAAGTTTAAAGAATATCATATCCGACTGCGGAATGTCAACAAGTATTTTTTCGCGATTTACCTCAGAACCGGAAGTGAACGCTTTGTTTTTTACTTCGGCTACCATATATCTTTACGTTAATACATTACCCCGCAAAGGTAATACAAGTTGAATTAAATACAAAATAAACTGTTTATTTTTGTTTTTGAGGTGAAACCGGTCTTCATGTTTAGAACAAAGATATTCAATTTTTATTGGATTGCTTCCCCAATCAAGTTGAGGATTCCCAGCGATGACAAGTTCTCGTTCGTCATTTTCGGCTGTTTGATTTTTTAATCCCCATTCGCGATGACGGTGTGCGTCCTTAGCCAAATGCGCGCTGTCAGAGGTTGTTTTTTTTTGTTTTTTTGCGAAATCGGTAAAGGTAGATTTTGAATAACAGGCTGTAGCCGAGCAGGAAAACAATGAACATGGCTATTGAGGCTACGAAAATAAACATGCCGTATATCAATAAAAATGACAACGCCCACAAGCCGAGCGTAAAAAACAACGAGTGTATCAATGCTTTTATACGCAGCATATTGTATGCTTCTTTTTCGTCTTTTTCCTTGCTGAAAGCGACAACAGTCCAACCTGCAATAAACAAAATGGCTGCCAATTCGTCTAACAGATTGGTTTGAATAACCGAAAAATATTTTGTTTCAAGG